>Ga0255763_1000486_pt1 | contig 44088 bp, 29 predicted proteins | sample 041ome_2_FD_179963 | JGI IMG/M metagenome (GOLD analysis project Ga0255763, IMG submission 179963) | Coastal salt marsh microbial communities from the Groves Creek Marsh, Skidaway Island, Georgia - 041406US metaG (version 2) | ecosystem: Environmental > Aquatic > Marine > Intertidal zone > Salt...
GGTCGCGAAAAGAAGAGCGAGAGAGAGCGAGAGAGAGTCAACGAAGATGCTTGCCGCCTCTTCGTTTCCCTCCGCGTTCTCCTTCAACGCATCAGCGACGACGACGAATAGGAGGAGGAGGAGGAGAAGAGGAGGAGGAGAAGAACATCGACGACGACGGGGAAAAGAATGGATTGATGACAACAGCGGTGGGAGAAAAAAAAGCTTCGACGTCTTCTCTTTGAAGGCGACCGCTCCGAGTGGTGGTGGTGGTGGTGGAGAGCGAGGCGGAAACGAGGACGAGATCGTCGAGGCGGAGAAGAGGAGGCGGGACGGCGCGGGAGAGGCGTCTTCGTCTTCCGGGAGCGTCGAGAGTACTAAGAACAATAAACGATTGAAAAATAGGAAAGAGCGAAGGAGATTCAGTAAGATTGCGCTCGGCGGCGACGGAGACAAAGGGAGAGTGGTGTCTTCGTTCGTGAGCGAAAGCGCGAAAAAAATGAAAGAAGAAGTGATGAAGATGACGAGTAGTAGTAAAGAGAGCGGTGCGTACGAACCAAAAGCGGCATCGGCGGCGAGAACAACGACGGCGCTGTCGAAGAGAAGCGACGACGCGGCGGTGGAGCCGGAAGTCGTTTTGACCACCGACGATATGCAACAAGAGGGATGGGCGTTCACCTTTCCGAAGTCTGTCGACGAGTTATCGAACACTTACCAGTCCGCGCCGGCGAGGTATAAGTTAATGGTCTGTTGCGCGTGCGCGTTTGTGGTTTGCAACATGGACAAAATTAACATGTCTGTGGCGGTGATTCCTATGAGTCGGGAGTTTGCGTGGGACACGGCGCAGTCTGGGATTTTGCAATCGTCGTTTTTTTACGGGTTTGCGCTATCGCAGATTCCTGGCGGGTTTTTGAACACGAAATTTGGCGGTGCAAGAGTTCTGCCGTTAGGTTTGACGTTTATTTCGTTGGCGACGTTAGCGATTCCTTTCGCCGGGGATAATTTACCGGCGTTGTTTTTCGCGAGAGCTTTAGTCGGTTTGGGCGAAGGCGTCGTGCCGTCGGCAGTGACTGATATTATTGCCAGAGCTATGCCAGTCGGAGAGAGGTCGCGGGCGGTCGCGTTTACCTTTAGTGGGTTTAACGTCGGGTCAATTTTGGGTTTGTCCGTGGCGCCGTTTATCATGGAAAAGACGGGTTGGAGAGGCATGTTTGGCATTTTCGGCAGTTTTGGCGCTCTGTGGATCGTGTTAGCGTTGAGTTTGTTTTCCGCGGGTGGAGTTACGACGAGAGCGATAGACGAAGGGAAAGTGCCGGTGACGAACTTGTTCGGGAGCAGACAGGTGGCAGAAGGTGAACCAGGGAAGCCAAAGGAAGAGATCACGTTTGAAAACGTGCCTTGGGGGCAATTCGCAAACTCGGACCCAATCAAAGCGTTAGCATTTGTCCATTTCGTCGGTAACTGGGGAACCTACGTCGTCTTGGCGTGGTTGCCGACGTATTTCACTCAAGAAGTTGGTTTATCGTTGACGAACGCGTCTTTGTTAACTTTATTACCACCCATTGCGAACATCGCGGTTGGAACGTTAGCGGGACCTACGGCAGACGGACTCATTCAGAGAGGCACCGATTTGACGCTGGTGCGTAAAGGATGCCAATCCGTTGCGTTTGCCGCGCCGGCATTTGCGATGTTATTGTCGACGTACTTTGAAGACCCTGTGGCGACGGTCATTTTACTTACCATTGGCATTTCGTTCCAATCGTTCAGTTACGCCGGTTTGTATTCCAATCACCAAGATTTGAGTCCAAAATACGCGTCGATTTTGTTGGGCATCACGAACACGTGTGGAGCGTTCCCGGGCGTCATTGGTGTCCCTCTGACTGGATATTTAATTAAAGAAACGCAAGAGTGGGAGCTGTCCATGTTTGGACCGGCGATTATTCTTTACTCCTTGGGCATCGCCGCTTATTGGAAATGGGGTAGCGGTGAACGACTTGAGTTCGATAAGCCAAAGTCAACGTAGAACGAATGAATGCGTATATATATATTATAATAGCACATGTAATATTATTTTCAATTAGAAGGCTAGCCGCAGCGGCAGCAGCAGCATATTCGCGTGAATAAAAACGGTTCTTCTATTCTTAGTTCCAATACGGATCGGAAGCCGAAGGTTTGCCAGAGTTCAATATCGCCGTCTCCATGCAAATCAAAATCTTACATCCGGGCGGAACGCCAAAATCTTCCAACGTCGAGTCATCGGGTATAATTTCGCACGAGTACAACAGCGTCAAATCGGTCCAATTCGCCACTTTCTTCCTTCTCCCGGTCGTCATCGGCTCGCCTTTCCCGCATCCTCTCTCCCAAAGGCGTTTTTTGATGTCATTGCACTTCTCTTTCACGTCCGCTTTCAGTCGATAACGGCACCCGTCGAAAAAAAAAGCCAAGTGGTCGAAATCTTTCCTCGGCTGCACGCACGGTATGCCTTCGAACGTTTCGTCGCCCGGATTTGCCGTCGCGATCTCTTCGAACACTCTCGCTTCGTCTTCGGGTAGTATCTCGCAGTACTTTTCGCTTGACAGGATCAAGGTCAGATTTCGTACATCTTCGTTTAAAAAATACGTGTCGTTCCCACGGAGCTTCACGCAAAAGATGCGTTTGAAAAAAATTGAAACACGCACCAGTCCCAAGCGCCTTTGCCTCGCGCCGCGGCTTGTTGAAAACGAGTCGACTCGGCATCGGCGTGCGCGTCGTAGCCGGATTTATTGGAAGAAGAAGCCGTCATTTTTCGGGGTGGATGTCGGAAAAAAGTTTTTGATCTGCAAAAGAGAGGGGAAATTCAATGCGAAATTCTTCAAAAGGAAGCGTTTTATCGACGAGGAAAAAAAACGCATTCTTCAAAGCACAAAGCGCGCGAGGAGTACGCACGCGACAACAACATCGAAAAATAGGTTCAACAAAGACCCACTGGTAAAAATAATGACATTCCGCGAAGCGCCATCATCCGCGGCGCCAGATGTTTCCCCTTCCGTCGGTTTCATTCGCGAAGACGACGAGTCTTCTGCTTCTTCGTTTTCTTCCATTTGGTACCATCACGTTTTGGAAACCGTTATGAACGCGCTCGTCCTTCTCTTCACGTCCTCGAAGCAACCGAGCGGGCTACCGACTCTGCCGCGAATAACGAAAGTGTCGAAGAATGTCGTTCGGATTCTCGCCGGGAATCCGTCGCCGTTGACGTTGCAAGGCACGAACACGTACTTAGTCGGTAGCGGGGAAATTCGGTGGTTGATTGATACGGGAGACGGAAGAGGAAAGTGCGGATACGGGGACGCGTTGAGGGAAGCGATGCGCGAATATAAAGTGAAAAAGTTGCACGGGATTTTGCTCACGCATTGGCATCCCGATCACGCATTTGGGGTGGACGTGGTGCGAAAGGCGTGCGGAGATAAGAGGCTTCAGGCGTTTAAAATGGTGAGGAAAGAGAAGGGCGAGATGGCGGTGGCGAGGAGGACGGAGGAAAACGAGAATGAAGACCGAGGGAAAGAAAGGCGGAGACATTACGTGGATATACGAGATGGGGACGTGTTCAAGTGCGTCGGAGCAACGCTGGTTGCGATGCACACGCCCGGGCACGCGGAAGATCACGTGTGCTTTCGGCTGTTAGAAGACGAAGAGGACGGCGGCGACGCCGTGTTCGCCGGAGATTGTTTGATGAATGGGAGCACGGCAGAATTTGAGGACTTGAGCGCGTATTCCACGAGTTTAGGGAGGTTGTTAGAAGTGTTCGCGAGATCAAACGAGAAGATGAGCAGTTCGAAAAATAATCAGAAGAATAGCAGTAACGGCGAACGAGAGGATGCGACGTCCATGAAACGAGCGAGATGTTATCCTTCGCACGGCGACGTCATTTCCGACGGAGAGCGGTTAACCCAGGCATATTTGAAACACCGAACGTCGCGCGAGAAACAGTTTTTGAGAGAATTGACAAAGTTTGGTCAGAGAGGGGCGACAGTATGGGAACTCACTCGGAAAGTGTACGGAGATATCGTCGGCATTGTCGTGTTGTTGATGAGCTGTTTGAAAATCACAAAACAGCACTTGGACAAGATGTCCAAAGACGGGACCGTATCAGTAAAAAAGAAGGAGAGCAGAAACGCGTTTATGACTGTTCTTTCGTATTTGCTCACAATATTATCTTTTGGTCTCCTCGGCGGTGCGTCGACGAAAACGAGGTACGTGGCTGTCATTAGCAATAAAAGTGAATGATACATTTCTTTATTTATAAAATTACATCGCGAGCTGCGCCTGCGTAAAAATTGGCTACCTATAGTAAATACAAAACTAAAGACAATTAAATAATCTCGTACGTCTCTTTCAATGTAAACGGATCAATTTTGACACCGTCTCCGTTCTCGTACACCGTCCTATTCGAATCGCTATCGTAAATTGTCCGCTCCCAACAACCTCTCGGCAACGCCCGAAACATCGCATCCGTCCCACCTTCCATAAATAACTGACCGTCTCTTTTCGTCCACATCAAACTCGTTCTCGGTCGAACGTAAAACTTTTTATTCGCTTCACACGCCCACTCTTCGTCGCACTCGATCGCTTGGCATGCCTTTTGCCACTTCCAACCGTGATCTTCCAAGGGTCCGCACATGGCGTGCGCGAGCTCGTGTCTCAATACGCCCATGTACGTCTTAAAATCATCGTCTAATAATGCGTACTTTGAGATGTAAATCTCCCCTCTCGATGGACCCATTTCGTCTTCTTCGTTTAAATACGTTTTACCGACGTATGTTTTCTTCTCGTGCCATCCTAAAAACCATCGCTCGCCGTCCAATCCGACTCTGTCGCGTTCGTAGCTAAATATCTCTAAAGCAACCGTCCATCTGTTGTTTAAGAAAGCAACCGCACTCGAGTCATCTATCGCGTTCCAGTCGTTTCGAAAATTTTCTGCGATGGTCTCGTCTACATCTTTTATCAACCCTGAACCGCCTCCCGACCACAAAACGTCTCCATCGAGTCGAGTCGAGCGCGTTTTCACAAAGTCTTTCCGGGACCGAACGATGCGTATCTTTTTCGTAAAGGCGGACGTGGTGGTGGTGGTGGTGGTGGTGTTTTCCCGGCGAAGAGTCACGGTTCGATGTTGGCGCGCATAACAGCTCGCGCACGCGGTGAGCGTCATCGAGCGCCGCTTTGCGCGTACGGATGCGCGTATATGTGTGTATGTTGTTTATGCGGAGTGTTGGTGTGGAAAGGAAGTGAAGAAGATTTCTTTTCTTCAACGTGAAAAGTCAAACAAAGTACTCTTGCTCTCTCTAATTATAAGAAACTAAAATGATGAATTCCTCTTCTATTATCGTTTGAGCTATATCTGTGATTTAGTTGTCCACGATGGTCACCTCGACCTCGACTCCCGGTTCGATGGAGATGCTGGTGATTTGCTTCACCAAATCCGCCGGCGAGTGCAAATCAATCAATCGCTTGTGGATTCTCATGGTGTATCTATCCCACGTGTTCGTACCTTCCCCGCACGGAGCTTTACGAACGGTCACTTGCAACTTCTTCGTCGGCATGCGAACCGGGCCCTTGACCTTTAATCGCTTCTCCTTGGCGCCTCTGATCAAATCCGAGCACACTTTTTCCAAGTTCTTCACGTTTCTGGAAGAAAGGGTGATGCGGATTCTGTGGATGCGTTGCGCTTCGGCATCGCCGGCTTTCGCCGCGGCTGGTTTACCTTCAACTGCTGCTGACATTGTTATGTGTTATCTGCGTGTGATCGAAGCGCGCGAAGAGAGAGAGAGAGAGAATGCGTGTAAACGTCAGCGCATTAATCAAAGAGCAAGAGAGTCACTTCCTCCAAACCCATTCAAAGGCCCTAAAGGGACCCTGAAAAAAAACGTACGGGAAGAAAACGCGGGGGATCGGAAATCGCGCGCAAAAGTGCGCGCGCGAACAAACGTCCCCATCAAACGCGCGTAAATATTGGAAAACGTACCTTATACTATTCCTTAATGAACGACTGCGACTCGGAACTTTAGTATTTTATTCACGGTGAAGTGACAGAAGTGAAGATTTCGTTCTTTTCGTTTTTGCGCTTAAAAGCTTGTGGGGTGTTTTTTGCGAGCTTTCTTGTTTAGGGTTTTTTATAAACCCTAAACTCGATGTTTAACATTTGTGGATAGAAAGTTTGGAGCTCCAACGAGGGAAATCGAGACACATCTTTAAGGCGCTTTTTATCACGTCGCGTGAAAGAAAGAACGCGCTCTCGTCAATCGCGCTTGACCCCCTCGACTGTGTTTTTGTGTCGATTACGCACACGCACTTAAATAAAGAAGTGATACATATACATACAACATGGCATCTTTATCCGCGAAGAATTTTTTGAAAGGATCACAAGCGTCCACTCAGCTCATCAAACGACAGAGCAAGAAGACGAGTTCGACCGCGCGTCGAACGACGGTGCAAACGAGGGCAGAGGTGAAAGAGATTTTCATGCCGGCGCTCTCGTCGACGATGACGGAAGGGAAGATCGTTTCGTGGGTGAAAGAGGAAGGGGATGCGATTTCCAAAGGCGAAGCCGTGGTGGTCGTGGAATCAGATAAAGCGGATATGGACGTGGAATCGTTTTACGACGGGTTTTTGGCGCACATTTGCGTGGAAGATGGGGAGATGGCGACGGTAGGGGCGCCGATTGCGTACGTGGCGGAGACGGAGGCGGAAATTCCGGAGGCGCAAGCGAAGGCGGCGGCGGCGTCTGGTGGGGGCGGCGCGGCGCCAGCCGCGGCTGCGCCGGCGCCGGCGGAAGCCGCTCCGGCTCCGGCCCCGGCTGCCCCGGCCCCGGCGGCTGCGGCTCCAGCCCCGGCCCCGGCGGCTCCGGCCCCGGCACCGGTTGTGAACACGGGTAGAATTATTGCCACGCCGTACGCGAAAAAGCTCGCGAAGAAGTCGAAAATTAAGCTCGAAACCATCAAGGGTACTGGATTGAACGGTAGAATCACCGGCGAGGACGTCGAGAAGGCGGCTGGCATTGCGCCGGCGGCTAAGCCTGCTGCTGCGCCGGCTGCTGCGCCGGCTGCTGCTGCGCCGTCCGCAAAGCCCGCACCGGCGCCGTTACCTGCTCCGGCGGGTACCGCGACCCCGTTGCCGGCCATGCAAAAGGCTGTTGCGAAGAACATGCTCCCGTCCTTGTCGGTTCCGGTGTCTCGCGTTGCCATGCCAATCTGCACGGATAAATTAGACCAGCTCTACCAAAAATTGAAACCAAAAGGCGTGACGATGACGGCGTTGTTGTCCAAGGCCATGGGTAACGCGTTAGCGAAGCATCCGATTATGTTTGCTACTTACCACGATGAGTCTCAATCCATCGTGTACAACGACGAAGTCAACATTGCCTGCGCGGTGGCCTTAGATGGTGGTTTGATTACGCCGGTATTGCGAAATGTTGCCAACACGGACGTGTATGAAGTTGGACGACAATGGAAGGATTTGGTCGGTAAGGCCAAGTCCGGAAAGTTGGGTCCGGCGGATTACGCCGGCGGTAACTTTACCATCAGTAACATGGGTATGTTTGGCGTTTCTGCGTTTGACGCCATCTTGCCGCCGGGACAAGGTGCGATCATCGCGATTGGTGCGGGTATCAAGACTGTTGTCCCGATCGATGGTATGATTGGGGTGAAGACGATGATGACTGTGAACGTTACTGCGGATCACAGACACATCAACGGTGATGTCGCGGCTGGGTTCTTGAAGACTTTGAAGGAAGTCATCGAAAACCCGGACGATTTGACCTTCTAAAGTAAAACGATTCTGCGGCTGAGAAAATGAACGAGAGAGGGCGGGAGAGAGAGAGGATAGCATACGATTTAATATGACACGTTACTAAACTATAAACTAAATTTATTGTACACTTTACAAGTTTATCGCTATCGCTAAAAATATATATCTCTTTCTCTGTCTCCTCCTCCGTTATTCTAATCAATGGGTTGACCCCCAGGAGCATTGACACATGGGGCAAGTTGACTTCGACGACGTCGTGAACCACTTCATCAAGCAATCGCCATGATAACTATTCGAACACTGTCTGCACGTCGCTTCTGGTTTACGACCGTTACTTTTCGCGAGAACTTGGTAGCAGATCGGGCACGGTTCAGCGCCTTCAAAGAATTTATCCACAAATTTGGACCATTTCAATATGGCAATCAAGATGGAACCGCGCGTTGTCGATGTCGCCGTCGCAGAAGAGTCGTTCTCGATTTCGTAATCTTCTTCTTCGGCGTCATTTAGCAAGCCACTTCCAGAACTCAACATAGTTTTCAAACTCAGAAGCCAAAAACGGCTTCGACGTTCGCTCACGCCGACGCGTTTACTCTCGCGAGGTTCCGCTGGTTTGAGCGGGAACGTTTCCGGAATATCAATTGAAATTTCCATAAAACTCTCGTCGATATCGTATCGAGCTACAATTGCGGACATTTTTTCGGAATATCTCACAGAAAGTGCATCGGACACATTTTCGGAGGCAAATGAGCTTCGCAAGTTTTGGAACCTTTCCGTGTCGGCAATTTCGCGATCAAGAAATGCTTTGCGCAAAATGTTTTCGCAGATAAAATCGAGGTCGTTCACGAAATCCTTCTTTGCCTTCTTCCCGTCGAGCTCGCGATAGGCTGAACGCGAGATGGAAGGAAAGTGTTCAATAAAAGATCCGACGAGTGCAAGGAATACTCGAGGTGGGAAATTCTCCGCTGCACGTGCATTTGAAAGCGCGCCGAAATGGTGTTGCGCCGGCGCAAACGCTGCGATAGTTTCGGCGTGATTCCCGTAATCACATACAGTCATGGAAAGCTCCGATGTTTTACCCTCCTTTTCGTCGTCATTTTCATCCTCTGTCATCAGCGATGCGAGCTCATAAAACGGCGCAGAGTTCAAAATGCGGTTAAACGCGTTGGAGACGATAGAAATTTTCGAATTTATCTTCGCAATATATTGAATCAAGCGCAACTTCGCCCGTCTGGGTACCTCTACGCGACTCGAAGATAACGCCCGAAAAACGAGAGACCACGCGTAATCTACGTTTGCAACGCCACCCACTCTCTCATCAAGATCGTCTTCGTCATCATCGATGCGTGATTTGTGCCCCTCTTCTTTGAGTATTGCGGCAAGATTTTCACGCAGACCATATTTTGCGAGCAACTCTTGCTCTTCCGGTTCTTCTTCCTCGTCGTAGACATCATCATCGTTATCTTTCGCAGCGGCTTCTTGTAACTTTGACTCTCTGTAACGTTTTTCAACTATTGCATCGATTTTGCTCACATCGTTGAATGAACAATCAATCCCAAAACAGGCAGCCCGAACGACATCGTCTGACGAGAGCAGCACAAACGCAAGGTACGCTGCCACTCTCGGAGTGAAACGAATGTTGTCATCCAACAACACGTACAATGGATTCAAGGACGACGCCGAGACTTCACTTCCAGGAAGCATTTCTCCAGCAAAGTATTCAAAACGACGCATCGCCAACGAGCAACACGTCGAGCTTGCGAAAATACCCTCCGTCCCGTCGCCCAAGATGGGCGCTAGCGCCGCCGAAACTTCTCTCAAAACTGGTTCCATAATTTCTGCGCGGTCTTCGCTCTCTTCCGATTGAATGTGCTCAAAGAGCGCAGCACCAAAGTTTATCAAAGGTTCTAAAGCTATCGCGAGTAATACTCGACGAATTCTTGGCCATTTCGCTCGAGCGAGTGACTTTGCCAAATTTTGCCCGAACTCTCCGGATTTGCTCGCAAACGCGACAACATCGCCACCACTTTTTAAGCTATCGAGATCCACATCCGTACAAACATCCTCCATAGGATTCATTTCGTCCATTTCCGCGTTGTAATACAGACCATGATCTTCCACGTCCTCGTCTTCTGGAATGTGGGGAGTTGCGACTGCGATTGGGAATTTCTCGATGGAAGCTAAGCACGCCGCCGCCAGTTCAAAAAGATGAAACTTTCGATCGACGAGCAGACCACCGTGAACTTCTAATCTAACTTCGCCTTCGACGACTTGCGATACTTGCCCGAGATACATTCGACTGCTTCGCGCAAACGAGTCGATCCATCCTATCATGGATTCAAAAATACTCATCCATGTCTTCTCGTCCAGCTCCGAGGCTATTTTTGCACTCGAGAGTATCGCGAGATGAATCTTCGCGGAATCAATTTCGTTCTCAATGGCGAGATCATCGTCAGTTGATGCGTCGTGAAATTCATCTTCTTCATTTGAAGCTCCGCCGAGAGCCTTGAGTCGAGCTGCCGTTGCTTTGTCGCTCTGCGCGCGCGTGTCGACGGCGCGCCACACGGAGAGAGCGAACGTTCCGATTTCATCCGCTCGCGTTTCAGTTCTATCCCTGTTTTGGACGCTTCGCCGAAGTTTGCTCGCCCTTTGAGTCGCGTTTGGTATGTACGAATCGGAAACAAAATACCCAAATAATCGTAACGCCGGAAGGAACAGTTGACTTGCTATGTTCAACGAACGATCTTTGTAGTACTTTTCGATTCGCTCGACGAGGCATCGCAGAAAGACATCCATCCATTCTCCTCTGTGCAAAAGTTTCGGCACTACGTGCGCCAGTATTCTCGTCTTCTTCGAGCAGGAATCGAATGAAAGAGCGGTTTTCAGCGTCGATTCATCGTGCGGATACGCACACACAGATTCATCGTTCTTCCAAATGAACCCATACGAAACGAGAATTTTCTTTGCGAGCGTCAAGTCAGCCGGAGATGTCGACGGCAAAGACACAAGCTCCCACGCAAGCTCGTCGTTCTGATTCTCAACGAGCGCATCGAGTGTGGCATCGCGCAAATTCTCACGCTTCGCGACGGCCGAAAGAAGTCCATCGTGCTTCGGTGCTAACGCAGTCATCGTCGATATAACTACGCGCGCACAAGAAACTAAATCGTTGCCACTACTGGCGTTGTTCTTTACGTAGGCATCGACAAGTTCGTGCCAACTACCCAGCGCGGACGCGATAGCGTATGCAAACTCCGCAGAGTCGCTGATTTTCTCCGACATCTCCAAAAAAGTGTTTGCAAAAACATCGTTCGTGACTTCAAAACATCCACATAACACGGTGTGTGCAAACTTTGTTCGAACATTCAACGACACAACGTCGCCGTCTCTCACGATTGTCTGCGCGATAAATTTTGCAACCTGTTTTTTTACCGGAGCGAACGACTCGTCGTTACTATCGTTTGCTTTTTTCATGTCCATGTGTGAAGAGCAGAGGAAGGCATACCAAGATGAATCACCGCGAGCGAGGTCGCAAAGTCTCGAAAAGTCGTGCGCGACGCCTTCTTCGTCTTCGTCGTCATCATCGACGTCACTATCCGCTTCTTCTAAACCTACAAAGCTGTCGAACACGTCTGCGTTGCTTGCGATTATATCTTTACACCTATTCGTGAACGTAACTGCGACAACTTTCTCTGCCCAAAAGTTGAGGATCGCTTCGTCTTTAACCTCGGGCGGTGGCGGCCACGAGAAGTCACACAAAATGTTTCGCGGTATAGGCTGAGATGATGATTTTTCTTCAACAGACTGCGACAACGAACTCAACCCTTTCTTATACGCGTCGACATTCAGAGCGAGGCGGATGAGTGCGGTCTTACCAGCAAAGGCTTTCACAAAGTCTATCTCTGCTTCGAACGCTTGGCTCGATGGCGTCATTGAACCTCCGTTTTCACTCTCAATGACAATATTCTCGCACGCTCTCACAAAAGCATCATCGATCACAGCACACTTTAAATCTTGCTGTTTGCTCTCTGCGACAAATCTTTTGAGCAACGAGAGTATGTGAGGAAGTGCAACTTCAAGCTTTTGCGTCTTCAAAATGTGTTCGCAGTGTTTCGACCACGTCTCTGCGCTCGCGAATTTTAAGGCTGCAAAGAGCGATTCAATCGAAGTCGTATCTACTGCACCGGTGGCGTCGTTTTCACGCGAACTCGTAGTTTCGCACTTTTGTTTTCTATTAATGGTCACGCGACCAATAAAACTAGCAACTTCGTCGGCACCACCGAACGAGTCTGGACTAAGCGTCTCGATTGCAAGCGCCAGAAACGTATCGTCTGTACCGCCTTGTTTCTCTTCGTGATTTTTTATGGCGCTGGCAAATCTCTTCATGAGCTCGCGCATTTTTTCGTGAACTTCCTTTGGAACCAGCGCTCCTTTGTTCGTGAGTTCGAGAACGATTGCTTTGAATTGCTCGCAAATGCCCGCACCTCGCGACGGATTCTCGTCGTAGGAAACGATGAAAAAGTCCCCGAGGCTTTCTAATGCTGCCATGACTACGCGTTGAGAAAACGCAGTCGGCTTCGAACCAAGGGATGCTATTGTTTTTGCAGAGACGTCTGTCCATCTCGTCGTAATGTTATCGATCCCGTTTCGAGCTTCGATGGCGCGCGGAGTCCATTTCTCGACGAGCAATGTCTTGAGAAGTGTTTCTTTCTTCTCATCCTCGCGCAACCATCTAAGCAACGCAAACAAAGAGCACTCCATGGAGGCTTTCGCGATTGCATCTGCCTCTGCGTTTTTTGATTGAAACTGTTCACAATCTCCCGCACCTTGTAGCGCGGCGTCGACGATACTAATCGTATTTCTAAGACACTCTGCGTCTCCTTCTTCGCCAGTTGATTGGGCGAGCGAAAGAGACGCGAAGAGCGGCAACACGCACGGCGCGCATCCAACTGCTGCACCTTCAAAAGCATTTGCAAATCCTCTCACGATCTTTCCATCGATAACCGTTCGACTCAATTCTGGAAGCACTTCCCATGCGGTGAGATTTTTTGCGCCCCATTGCGCGTGCGAAAGTCCCGCAACCAACTCCCACGCTCTGATTAAACAGTACGAATCATCTTCTTTTTCTATGCGGCTAAAAATGTTTTCGAGCACGTTTTTCGCCGTTCGTTCCTCGCAAAACGCAGCGAATGTAATCGGCTGTTTAATAGTGGTAGTAATATCATCTCCACTTTCCGTTTCGCACTTGTCCAAGAAGAGCTTTCTCAAGCAATCCAAACTCGCGACTCGCAAGCTCGTCGAAGATTCCACCGTCATAACCTTGCGCAAATATTCTAAACTTTCTAACGCGCTTTCCAGCGCAATTTTGACCGTTGTTTTAGTATTTTTCTCGTTTTCGTCAGCTTCTTCACTCGTCGTCGTCGTCCTCAGCACGACCTCGCCTTCGCGAAATTCGTCAAATCCGAACACGTCGACGACGTACTGACCAATCGCTCGTACGCTTGCGCACGCGTCCCGCTCGATGACGTCTCTCTCTTTCCCGCTACCACTAAAACCGCCGTTGTTTTTCATATTTCCGCCCCCAAACTCCGCCATCGCTCTTTGCACCGACTCTTGCACCAACTCGAGAAAATCCACCGCGACGAACCGCAGCGCCTTGGCGCGCCTCTCCTTCGTCGTGAATATCCTCCGAAAGCCACTCTCGGCTTCTTTCGCGACGTTTTTATCCACGTCGCACCTCGCCAAAAGAATCAGTGGTATCGCCGACGTCGTTCCGATGCACTTGGCCAATCGCTTCCCGCTCCTCTCGCACATCAAACAGTGCGCCTTCACCGACAACAGCCTCGCCTCGTCCGTATTCGTCGTCGACGTCGTCCCGCCGCTCTTTTCGCTCCTCAAACACTTCGAGTGCACCCGAGTCCACATCGGCAACGCGTTCGACGCGATAATTTCAAACTCCTGCGCGTTCTCTCTCTCCTCCGATAACATCTCCACCATTTGTTCCAAACCTTTCTTCTTCGACTGTTGATTCGGTTTCGCCGCTAAACCGATGGCTCTCGCCAACTTCTCGCCGTCGCTTTGTTTGCCGCTGCCGTCGTCCTCGCCAAAAGACGACGACGAAAACTGGTCCGCCATATCCGCGCCGCCGCCATCGGAGGTAAAACGAACGCCTCCTCCTCCTCCTCCTCTTTGGGTGCCAGAACTGTCGCTGGTACCAATCGCCGCGCTGCCCGAGTACCCGCCAAATCCAAAACTACACGCACGCACGAGAGAGAGATTGAAAAAGTCAGTTGAGAGAAGAGATTTATGAGTTGTTTTATGTGCAGAGTGAGAGAACGAGAGAGAGAACGAGAGAGAGAGAACGAGAAGAAGAAAAAGGGGATTTCGCACCTCGCGGCCGCACCGGACGACGTTCTCGTTCGGCTCGAGCTCGTCGGCACTTTCTTTCCCATCGTTGTCTTTCGTCTGACGTGGGAGATTGTTTTTTCCAAGAGAAAAACTTTTGACACTGGGAAAATTTAGGGTTTCAATCATTTTTGCCTCTCTTTTTCGTCTCTTCTTCTTCGGGAAAACGTCACTCAACAGTTCGGGAAAAGAAAAACGAAATGCGAGCGGTCTTCTCCGTCGTCGCCGCCTCGACGCGACCAAAAGATAGAAGTACTACTAATGTCGTGATGAAAAGACATCGAAGACGGGGTTCTTTTTTCTCTGCCGTTGGTGTTCGAGCGTCTTCCTCTGCTTCTTCTTCGATGGATGAAAAGGCAGCGACGAGAACAAAGTTGGCGGAAGATAATCCAAACTATCACGGCGACGGTTCGGTGTCGCTCTTGTCCACCTCTCGAAACTTGGAGGAGCGGTACCATTTCTTCGAGGGGTACTCGATACGATACGTGAAAGGGAAGAACGAATACGACCGGACGAAACCGAACGTGATATTAATTCACGGTTTTGGAGGGAACGCGGACCAGTGGAGGAATAACGCGAGTTACTTTGCCAACGAGAAGAAGTACAACGTGTACGCGTTGGATTTGTTGGGGTACGGGTACAGCGAGAAACCAGATCCGACGGCGCCGGGGAGAAAAAAGAACGATATTTATAATTTTCACACGTGGGCGAGACAGATTAACGAGTTCATCGAGTGCGAGATGGAAGGGGAGGATAAGCGAGCGTTTTTGATGTGCAACTCCGTCGGCGGCGTGGCTGGCTTGCAAGCGGCGTTGGATAAGCGGGAGAACATTTTGGGATTGTGTTTGATTAACATCAGCATGAGAGGGTTACACGTGACGAAACAACCGGTGTTCGCGAAACCTTTGATCGAAGCGTTTCAGACGTTTTTGAGAACGTCGCCGATTGGACCGAAGTTTTTTGCCAACGTGGCGAGGAAAGAGACGGTGTCGAACATTTTGAAGGAGGCGTATCACGATTCGAGCGCGGTGACGGATGAATTGGTGGACGTGATTTTGAAACCAGGGATGACGGAAGGCGCGAGCAAAGTGTTTTTAGATTTTATATCTTATTCTGGCGGGCCTTTACCGGAAGATTTGTTGCCGCAAGTGAGCCAAGGAGAGAATGCGACGCCGACGTTGATGCTTTGGGGGGAGAAGGACCCGTGGGAAAAGATGGAAGACGGTAGGAAGTTATACGAGAAATACGCGAACGCCGGGTTCACGGTTTTGAAAGGTGCTGGCCATTGCCCGATGGACGAAAACCCAGCGCTCGTGAACCCATTGATGAGCGAGTTTATCGAGAGATATGCATAGAAACACAGCTCTCGGGGATGAAAAAATGTTGTAACAATATAGCGATATTAGAAGCGAAACGAACCAAACGACGAGGAACTCTCTCTTTCTCTTTCTTTCTCTCTCTCTTCATATCAAAAAACATTTCCAGCTCGGTAAATTAAGGCTTTTGATTTCAGTATGATACAAACATTCATTGGAAAGAAGACCATTCTCTGTAAAGAGAAAAAAACAAAAGTTTTCGTCATCGCTAGAGAAGGTGGAGGAGAGAGAAGAGCGAGAGAAAGAAAGAGACCGCCAGAGCCGCTTCTACTACTAAACCGCCAACAAAAGCGCATACGGATACTCTGTATACATCAGTATTTTTTTATTTACGTATAATGAACCAAAATTTCATTCGAATTAAACAAGATATGCGTCGTGTTCTACTCGTATTCGACCGTGCGCGTCGAGATAAGCCCTCGACGAGCGCACGCGCAAAACACTTCTTAAGCAGACTCCCCAACCGTCTTGGCGATGATATCCGAATCCCCCGGGTCGATAATGCTCATGCAGGACACTCTGTAATATCTACCGCACGCCGTACCCAAGTCCACGTTGTTACCGGTGTAATGGTGCACGCCGGTTTTCGCCAACATGGCGTAGTATTCGATTTCGGATTTACGCAAAGGCGGCACGTTGTTCGCGATGAGAATGAGTTTAGCTTTCCCAGAGCGGATGGATTTGAGAACCGTCTTGTACCCAAGCTGTTTGACGTGAAAGAACAGAAGAAAAAACACACGCGTCAGAACGGATGTGGAAAAAAGTGTAAACGCGGAAGAAGAGAGAGAGAGAAAGACGAGAGCGCTCGCGCATCATCAGGGGCCGCCAAAATCTTTCCGTGGACCCTAAGGGAAAAGAGAGAGAGAGAGAGATCCAAAACAAATCAAACGTACCGTGTACTTCCCGGATCGCATCACAACCTGCAAACGGTTGTTGATACCTTCTTGCGCTTTCTTCGATGAAACTTTGGATGACATTATGAACTTATTTTACTTCGCCTTCTTAAGCAGTGACGCCGCGAATGTATTGTGTGTTTGACTAATGGCGATTTTCGTCTCGTTCGCGTGGTGGAGAAGGGCAGCCCTTTCTTCTGACCTTCTGTAGGGTTTAACACCCTAAATTTCTGAACCCTAAACCCCTCTTTGGTTGGTGGAAGAAAATCCAACACAAAGAGGAAACGTTTTCTACGCGCGCGTTCGCCCGCGAAAAGGAACGAGAGAGAGAAAAAAGAGAGAGAGTTCTTTCCTCGGACGATGCGTCGTGATGTCGTCGCGTCGTCCTCGTCCCCGCGAGGAAGGCGGAAGCGCGATGGAATTTTGAAGACGACGATGCCGATGGTTTTTCTTCTTCATCTCGTCGTCGTCGTCGCGTCGTTCTTCGCGAGCCCGGCGCACGCGCTGAAAGGCTCCGCCCCGCGAGCCGGGAAGAGCGCCCGCGCTCCGTCTCCTTCTCCTTCGAAACCGAAAAAGAGCAGCACGTGGCGAGGCAACGCGGCGACGAAACACCCGAGTGATTTCAAGCCTTTTGAAGCGAAGGAACTCGCGGATTTGGACTTTGCCACGTTTTCCAGCGGCGAAGCGGCGAAAGCAGAGGCCAGGTACGGGTGTTTGCGAGACGTGTTCGCGACAAACGTCGGACACAGTTCCGTGAACGCGGATTGGCGACAAAGATTTAAAGTTGGCGAGAAAGAGAGAGTGTTGATGCAAGGCCATCGCGTGAGCGGGGACGACGTGGAAACCGTTCGCGTGTATTACGAAGGCGGGATACGGACGTACAAAACGTTACTGGACATGCACTTTCAGATGTTAGAACCAGAGCCGTGGGTGGTGAGAAGAGGTCAAGGCGACTCGAAGATGTACGCGCACGCGTTACATCCACACACGGAAGAGCAACTGAAAGCGGCGACGGAAATCGTCAAAGAGAAACGCGAAAAGAGAGTGGGACCGCGAGGCGAACGCGTGGCGACGAAAATCGTCCAAAATCTACGCAAGGACGACGGCGCGTTTAACTTTCGCCCGGCGGAAAGAGAGAAGCAAAAATCACAGCTGCTCGGCAGAGTGGAGTTACGAACGACCCAAGCGAAATGGAACACGGACGAGCACTTCAAAAACGACCAGTGGGTGTACAACTCCACCGAAGCGATGTTCGTCAACGGCTACCTCGCCGGCGCGTGCAGCCAAAACGACCACGACGGCTTCGAAAAGCCGCACGACGACGTCGAAAACACGCTCCGCTCGTTCGAAATGAATCTCGAACGGTTAGAGAGTTTAGGATTAGTGCACTTACACCCGGACGTCGTCATGGTCCCGCCCTTGGGAGGTAAGAAACAACTCGAAAAAGACCGCGAGGATATGTTGAAAAGGCAGGACAGAATAAAGCGCGGGTTATCTGAATTCGAGGACGAGTTCGAGACGAACGCGGGGAAGGAGGAGACGAGGGGAAAAAAAGAGGAACTCTAGACGAAGGAAAAAGGACCTTCACGCGTAGTCGTAGCGCGCGGTACAAAAACAGCAGCAGCAGCAGTAGCAGCAGTTTAAACGATACGTTTCATCACCGCAAAGACCAATAATAGTGAGCTTTCCTCCTCCTCGCGTTTTTTTTTAAACATTTTTTTCCCTTTTTGGCCTCTAAACTGTCGTCGCATCCCCCCATAAAAGAAGAGCTTTGAGACGCACCAACATCATCAAAAGCGATAGATAGCGCGATGTCGACGGTAACGACGTGAGCAAAAGAAGCTTTACGCGAACAAAAAACGCCGTTGCCGCTGCTGCTCGGAGGAGGAGGAGAGAGGGAACGCGCACGCGAAGCGAGAAGAAGTTTTGACTCGGGAAATGCGGACGACGACGACGCGAAGCATCGCGATGGCGCGACGCGCCAAGCAGCAGCGTCATCATCATCGTCCAAAAAGACCGATCAAAATGTTCTTCCCGAGTCTCTTTCTTTTGCTCTGTGCACTTCTGTTCGCGACGACGAGAGCCGCGGTTGATGGTGCGAACGTCGTGGTGGTGCCGAGGGGGAGCGTGGTTCGTCGCGACGCGGGAGGAGGCGAAGATGATGATGCCGCGGCTAAAATGAGAAGGAAAAATGCAAACTTTGACGACGACGAGACGAAGAAGAATAAAAGAGCATCAGAGATGAAACAGAGAGACGACAAAATAACAACGATCATCGAGAACGACGAGAAGAACGAGTACGAACGGCTCAAGACGAGGTTCATCGACGCGAAGAACGTGCCGATATGGGAGGAACCGACGGAGAGCAGTTTGATGCAAAAACAGTCGTTGTCCCCGAAGGAGAAGGCGACGACGGGCCGCCGCCGTTCGTCCCGAAAAGCTTCCTCGTCTTCTTCGTCTTTTTCGGGCGAGGCGGAGCAAAAGTTTTTCATCGGGAACGCGATGAAAATGGCAACGAAAGAGAAAGACGTGGACGCGGTGATTTCGAGTTACTTGACGAAGAAGAGCGTAAACGACGTCGGTTCCAGGAGGAGCGAAGGCGGAGGCGGCGCGTTGGAAGAGGAGCAAAGGCTCGGCGTGCCCGGTTTGATGGAGACTTTGATCGGTGAGAGAGAGGAAACGGAGATCGAGAGGAAGTCTAGGTTTCCCGAGCACGTGTTTGGAGCCACGAGAAACGTAGAGAAGAACCAAAAGACCAGGGACGGGTGGGAGCTGACGTTTAGCGATGAGTTTGATTTGGATTATTTAGATTTGGAGAAGTGGACGCCGAGGAACGGCGCGCCGACGAGCCGAAGTGGCGTCGGGGGTGTTGTTGGGAACGCAATGTCACAATTAGGATCACCCAAGAGTCATCGCAGTAGTAATAGTGGAGGGGGCAGTAGTAGTGGTAGTAGTAGTAGCAGCAGCAGTAGCAGCGGCGACGGCGACGGCGAGAGAAATGGAAACGGACAAAACTCTGGTGCATCTACGAGTAGCAGAGGATCGTTTCTAGGCGCGCAAGAAGAAGAAACCGTCGACAAGGAGACGTGGTTTCACGAGAGAAACTGTAAGGTTGTCGATGGAGCTTTAGTCATCGCCTCGAGGAAAACGGTAGGAAAGTATGACAAACCGAAAAGTTTCGACGACGATAACGACGATAACGGAGTATATTTGGACATTCCTGGAGCGCAAAAGTTCTCCGAATCTGAATTTCCGTTTGAATCGTGTTACATTGATTCGTCTAAAGCGTTTAGCCAGGTGTATGGTCGATACGAGGTGCGAGCGAGACTTCCTGGATTGTCGTACGACCCGAACGATAAAGACACTTGCGCCGGGGTGTTTCCGAGAATTGAGTTACTTCCAGATCCAGATAAAACGGTTCCTAAGGACGCGTGTTGGCCAAGAGGTGGCGATATTCGCGTTGCACAGGCGTATGGACAAGGCCGAGGCGGTCCGGGTGCTAAGATTGGCGCCGTAGAGTCTGGGTTTCACTTCATGCCTTCCGGAGCGACGTGCGGGGTGGACGGATACGTCGTCGATCGTACTCGACCGTTTGAATTGATGAACCAAGTCGAAAAGAGCGAATATTTGGCAACAAATTTCTCTTCAACGTCTGGGACCACATCTTCTCGATTAGGTGAAGAGGAGAAAATCAAGTACAACGCGGATTGGGCGAGAGAGTTCCACGTGTTTGCCGTAGAATGGGATAAAGAGTCTTTACGATTCTTCATCGACGACGTGTTCACGCACGAAGTCAACGCGTACTCGGCACCGATGATTCCTCGTTGGCCGTTCTTTGTTGGTATTGGTACGTCCGTATCTCCTTACGGTGTCTTGGAAGCGCTGAAAAATTGCGAGCAAGACGATCAGTTTGCCATCATAGATTACGTTCGGGTGTACTCGAAGAAATCTCCGCACGAAGTCATCAACAACGAAGTATACTTCTTCTGGTTGTTCGCGGTTATTGTCTTTCCGACGTTAGCGACAATGTACTGTTCGGCTAAGTACTTGATTCGACAAGTCATTCGCGAAGATTTGTTCGGGGGTGACGAAAAAGTATCGGGTAACTTTGGCGACGGTTCGTCGAACGCGGGTAACTCGTTGGAGTCTGGCGGTAGCGGTGATCGTCATCTCGGAATGGGCGGTAAAGTAAAAGGCGTCGCCTTTGAATCCTTGACGGATGAAAAAAGACGTCGCCGTCGCTTGCTGCGCAAACTCAAACACGAGATGGGCGTCATCGATTCAATCGCCGTCGGTACTACGGAACCGTTGTTGACGAAAATCTTGCATGAGAAAGAGGAAATCGCGAGAGCGAGAGTCGAGCGCGCTTTTAAGAACGAAGACGCGATGAATAACGCCGCCATCGAAGTAATGGAAGACGAAAGTTACCGTAAATATTCCAAGCAACCGAAACTGCAAAAGGAGACCAAGAACGTCGGCGGCGTGACGTTGCGATTGCCCGACATTACGCCAAAGCGAGCCGAATCGACGTATTTCAGCGAAACGAGCGATTTCACGACCGAGGCTGAAGGCGTTGGTTCTGGTGATGCTCATCATCACCATCGTTCTTCTGGCTCAAGGGGTATGAGCAGCGATTCGGGAAGTCAAATGCAATACGGAAGCGGAGAGTTATGATGAAGAACTCGCGCACGGATCTACGCATTCAATAATAAGTTACGAAGGCAACTACACTTAGCTAAAACTACACACATTAGGAAAATAGAAAAAAACATTCATTTTGTAATACGCAGCATCACGAGCGCGGTTATTTATACACACACTCACACACACACACACACACACACGAAAAACTACCGACCCCTTCCTCCCCCAATCCTTCCACCTCTCCCTCGGCCTCTCCCTCCTATCTTTTTCGGCTTCAATCCAGTCACGGCCTCCGCCTCTAACGCCGCTTCGCGCGCGAATATTTTCAGCTTATCCGGCGCGTTCGTCAACTCCGCTTTCCTCGACGCCTCTCTCGCTTCCTCCAACAACTTCTTGATGTCCTCTTTCTTCGGATTCGCGATCGCGTCCGCCTCGCTCGCGCACTTCGAGCACTTTTGCTTCCCCGGTCCTTTATTTCGAAGCTGCGAACGCGCGAACGCGCTCTCCGGCTTCTTCTCTTTGCACACCGAACACTCGTGCCGTTCTCCTTCACCACCTTCCGTCGCCGTAGCCGACGCGCTCTCCTCGCCAATCTTCATCTCTCCCACCTCTCTCGCGAGCGCGTTCTCTTCTCCTTCCTTTCGAGACCGCGTTTTCCTCACCTCCTCTTCTTCTTCCAAAGCTGCTTTCGCGGCGCACTTCAAACACGAAATCTCCGCCTTCTCGTTCGCTCTTTTCTTCTTGAGTTGCGCTTGACTGAATTCAACCGCCGGGAGGCGCTTGCGTCCGCACTCGGCGCAATTAAAAGCGCCGTGCCACGTGGTCGGGTCGAGGTTCGTTTCCACGCCCAGTTTTGAGGAAGACGTGGTCATTTTTCTTCTCTCGTTCTTGTCTTTATCCGCTTCGCGCGCGCGCATCCGCTTCGCGCGTGCATCCGTGTAACGACTTTTCTCTTTTCCCCAAACTCAAAAAGTCACACAGAAAAAGATACGCAAAACGAAAGAAAGCGAGACCGCGAGGAGGAGAAAACTCTGAACCAAACGACCATCGAGCGACGAGAAGAAGAAGAAGAAGAAGAATGCACCTGCGAAAACTCTGCGTGTTTTGCGGCTCCTCCTCCGGAAACGATCCCGTGTACGTCGCCTCCGCGGAAACGCTGGGGAAAACGCTCGCGAAAAGTTCGATTCAGCTCACGTACGGTGGCGGATCGATTGGATTGATGGGCGCGGTCGCCAAAGCCGCGTGGAACGATGGACAGAATCGGGTGTTGGGTATCATTCCGGAAGGGTTGTGCGCGCGAGAGATTTCTGGGGAAACCGTCGGGGATCAGATTAAAACGAAAGACATGCACGAGAGGAAACGTTTGATGGCGGAAAACTCGGACGGATTCGTCGCGCTGCCGGGAGGATTCGGGACCATGGAAGAGCTGTTCGAAGTGATAACGTGGCAGCAACTGGGTTATCACAAGAAACCCATTGGGGTGTTGAACGTGAACGGATATTTCGATAGTTTGTTGAAGTTTTTGGACGAGGCGAAGGAGAGCGGTTTCGTCAGCGAGGAAGCGAGGAACATCGTGTTGGCCGACGACGACGCGGAGCGGTTGATTGAAAAAATGCGGGTGTACACGGCTCCTCGAGGTGTGATAGAACAAGAATTTCAAGGATAGTTTTAAAGATGTTTGTAGTTATATTTATGTGCTTTAAAATACAAAAGGTTTCGTGAGGTGGGCGCAAATATTAATCTTCCTCTTCGTCCGTTTCTTTTTGCAACTCCTCCCACGTCTCGTCGTCGTACACAAACTGCGCCCCAATCATGTACGCTTCGTTTTCCGCGTCAAACTCAGCTTTTACTTTCGATACCGGGACCGTGATGCCGTACACGGTGCCAAACTTCACGTCATCCTTCACCTTCACGTCCACCGGCACGTCCTCGTCCAACTCCACGTATTGCTCCACCACGTCGATGATCTTCCTCTTCATCTCTTCCATGGACTCATCGCTCATCGTGCACCGATCGGCGACTAAAATCATTCTCAATCGTTTCTTCGCCTCCGCGCGAGCGGTGTCCGCTTCGGAAGGCGGGAAAAAAATCCGGTACGCCGCCGAGAGTTTCCCCCAAAACGTCGTCTCTTGCGTGACTTTCGCATCGTCGAATATGCTAGAGATGTCAGATTTCGTCTTCAACCCGGTCCCGCTCGCGTCCGAGGAAGAAGAAGAAGAAGCCACCGCCAAAACTCTAAACGCATTCCTTCTCCTTCTCTCGCTACTCGCGGCGCCTCTCTTCGCCGACCTCGCTCTTCGTTCGTTTTTCATCATCGTCCCATTCGTCGTCCGGTTTTGAATGATAAAACGAGACGACGACGACGATCCGTTTCGTCTCGCTCCTCTTCCCGAAAAAGAAGAAGAAGACGCCACCAGAGTGGTGGTGGTGGCGCTGGAAGAACTGGTGCACGCGAAGCAACTCATGATCGCAAAAAACGAACGGCAAGACTCTCCGTTTTCTCTCTCTCTCTCTCTCTCTATATATATATGCGTATGCGCGACGAAAAGGGAGAGTATAGGAGCGCGTTTTTGGCCTTAAAATGTTTTGGCGGGATTTTTTTTTTGTTGATATTTTTAGGGTTTCAATCGGCAAAGCGAAACGTCGCACTCGTTTCTTTCAAAGTCTCAAAAAAAAAGAAGGATGTCGACGACGGCGAAGAAGAAGCAGAAAACGCTGCTCGCGGATGAGGAGCGTCCTCCTCTCGTCGTCGCCGCGGAAGGAGGAGAAGCAGAGGTGAACACGACTTTCACCCCATCTCCGGACCGAGCGGAAAACAACGAGCAACAAGGAGAACGACGACCACCGTCGTCGGAAATGGACGCGACGACTTTGGACGAGGAGAACGAAGATTTGTCGCTGATTGACGTCAGCGAAGGCGCCATCGAGGAGGAGCGGAAATTGGCGAAAGAGAGAGAGGAAGAGGTGAAGAAGAATCAAGATCAGACGAAAGAGATCACGAGCCCGGAGCAGGTGGTTTTGGACGATAAGAAGTTTGAACATCTGGACGAGTTGCTGAATAAGACGAACATGTACACGGAATTTTTGAAAGAGCAGATGGAGGAAGGACAGGAGGAGGACGACGATGACGACGAAGACGTAGATTTGACGAAGAATAACAACACGAAGAAGCGCAAATCCAGCGGCGGCGCGAAGAAGAAGACGGACGCGGAGAAGACGCGCGAGTTGTTGCCGTTGTTGAGCGAAGAAACGGTTTTGAGAGGGTACCAGTTGAGAGGCGTGAAGTGGTTGATTTCCTTGTGGTCGAACGGTTTGAACGGAATTTTAGCGGATCAGATGGGTTTGGGGAAAACCATTCAAACGATTGGGTTTTTGAGTCATTTGAGGAGCAAAGGAATTTACGGTCCGTTTTTGGTGGTTGGTCCGTTGTCGACGCTGTCGAATTGGATCAACGAATTTAAAAAGTTTTGCCCGGCGTTCCCGACGGTTTTGTACCACGGCAGTAAACAAGAGAGGGCGGAGATTAGAAACACGCGCATGCCGGTGAGATCGGTCGCGGACGAAACGTTTCCGGTGATTGTGACGTCGTTTGAAATCGCCATGTTTGACCGCAAGTTTTTGCAAAAGTATCAGTTCAAGTATTTGATCGTGGACGAAGGACACCGATTGAAGAATTTCGATTGCAAATTGATTCGAGAGTTGAAAATTATTCCCGCCGCGAACAAGTTGTTGCTGACTGGAACGCCGCTGCAAAATAACTTGCCGGAGTTGTGGTCGTTGCTGCACTTCTTGTTACCGGATGTGTTTTCCTCCTTGGATCAGTTTAAGAGCTGGTTTGATTTCAGCGAAGAGTTGGACGATAAGATTGAGTTTGCCGAACGTGAACAACAAAGACGCGCGAAAGTCATCTCCAAATTACACGGGATTTTAAAGCCGTTTTTGTTGAGACGATTAAAAGGCGACGTCGAGATTTCGTTGCCGAGAAAGAAGGAAATCATTTTGTACGCGAGCATGACCGAGACGCAAAAGAAGTTCAACGATGCCATGGTCGATAAGACGATCGAAGACATGTTGAAGAAAGAAGCCGGCGGAAATCGAGTGCCGGTTGGGTCCACCGCATTGAACAACATGCTCATGCAACTGAGAAAGAATTGCAATCACCCGGATTTAATTTCTGGCGGTTTAGATGGATCCATCATGTTCCCATCCGCGGAGGAGTTGGTCGCGCAGTGCGGTAAAATGCAACTGTTGGATCGGTTGTTGACTACTTTGCGCAAAAATGGTCACAAAACGTTGATCTTCTCGCAAATGACGAGAATGTTAGACTTGTTGGAATCGTTTTTCGAGCAAAAAGGCACGCGCGTCTGTCGCATCGACGGTTCCGTGAAACAAGAGCAAAGAAGAGATGCCATCGACGCGTTCAATAAAGACCCGAACGTGGACATTTTCTTGTTATCTACTCGTGCCGGCGGTTTAGGCATCAACTTGACCGCGGCGGATACGGTCATCATCTACGATTCCGATTGGAACCCGCACGCGGACATGCAAGCGATGGATCGCGTGCACAGAATTGGTCAAACGAAACCAGTGCACGTCTACCGCTTAGCCACGGCGAATTCGGTGGAAGGCAAAATGCTTTCCCGAGCGGCATCCAAATTGAAGCTCGAGAAATTGGTCATCTCCGGCGCCAACTTGAAGCAAGGAACGACCAAACAAAAATCCACCGAGTCCATGTCCACGGAAGAGCTCGTCCTCCTCCTCAAAGGCGGTGGAAACACCGGCGCGGACGAAGACATCCCCCAATCCGGCGTCATCTCGGATAAAGATTTAACCATCATCACCAGCCGCAAAGATTTAACCGGCGAACAAACGAAACCAAACCCGGAGAGAGGCGTCGGATGGGAAGACGTGGAAGACCGCTCGGGCATGTCCTTGTTAGGTAACGTCGAAAAGAAGTAAACATCAAACAAAAAGTAAACGCAGCAAAGAGAGTAAACCAACCGCGAGAAGAAAGAAGCGAGAGGGAAAGAGAGAGAGAGAGAGAGAGAGCTGATGAAAAGAAAGATCATCGCGAAAGCGACGAGACGAGAGTTCTTCGTTCTCCTTTCCAAGCTCGAACGCGCGTATAAATTTTTTATTAAATAAATGCATTTTGAAGAAAATCGAAACCGGACCAAACTACTACGAGATATAATCCGCAAAACACGCGCGCGCGCTTCTAAACAACACGCACACACCGCTCAAGGATACTCCTTTAAAAAAGTAAGTGACATCGACCAACAACCATCATGTTTGCAACGACCAGCGGCAGCGCGGCGTCGACGTCGTCCTCTTCGTCCTCCTCGTTCATCTCCTCCTCTTCTAGAGGAAGATACGCTTTCTCGTCGTCCACATCGATCGCAGATAAGAAAAAGTATCTGAAAAAAAGCGACGACGCTTCTTCCTTCGTCGTTCGAGCGTCGTCGTCGTCTTCGGACGACGTGCGAGAGAAAGACCCGCTCTTGGTGCGCGCGGCTCGAGGCGAGAAGACCGAACGTCCGCCGGCATGGATGATGCGTCAAGCCGGGAGGTACATGAAAGTGTACCGCGACTTGGCGGAGAAAACGCCGTCGTTTCGGGAGCGCTCGGAGACGACGGATTTGATCGTCGACATCACGTTGCAGCCGTGGCGCGCGTTTCAACCGGACGGGGTGATTTTGTTTTCTGATATTTTGACGCCGTTGCCGGCGATTGGTATTCCGTTTGAAATCGACGATTACAAAGGGCCTTTGCTCGATAAGACGATTCGATCGGAGGAGGACTTGAAGATGATGCACGCGATGGATTATAGCAAAGTGCCTTTCATCGAGGAGTCGTTGAAAATTTTACGCTCGGAAATCGGCGACACGGCGACGTTGTTGGGGTTTGTTGGCGCACCGTGGACGTTGTGCACGTACATCGTGGAAGGCCAATCATCGAGCACGTATAAGACGATTAAATCGATGGCGTTTAGTAACCCGACGTTGTTGAAGAAGTTGTTGTCGAACGTCGCGGATTGTATCGGGGACTACGTGATTCATCAGATTGACGCCGGGGCGCAGTGCGTGCAGATTTTTGACAGTTGGGGTGGACAGTTGCCACCGCACATGTGGGAAGAATGGTCGAAGCCGTACATTCAGCAAGTGATTGCAAAGGCGAGATCGAAGTACCCGAACGTTCCGTTGACGTTGTACGCGAACGGGAACGGCGGTTTGTTAGAGAGAATGGCGTTGTTAGATATCGATTGCATAGGTTTGGATTGGACGATTGATATGGCGGATGGTAGAAAGAGAATTAATTCGGTGCAAGAGAAGGCGGTGCAAGGTAACGTGGATCCGGTGGTTTTGTTTGCCAGCGAAGACGCGGTTGAGCAGGCGGTGAGGACGGTGTGCGAGAAAGCCGGGCCGAAAGGGCACGTGTTGAACTTAGGCCACGGGGTGTTAGTCGGGACGCCGGAGGAGAAGGTGAAACACTTCTTCGACGTGTCAAAAACTATCAAATACGATTAATGAAATTCTTTTGCCGTATGGCTGCGGCGTTGGAGATGATGATGTTGACTGTGAAGATGATGTGTAGAAAGCTATAGCGTATTGATTCCATTGTGTTATATATAAATACAAATATTCAGAAAATTGCGAAAAACTAATTATTGAGGAGCATCCTCGCGCATTGCGACGCTAATTTGTTCGAGCTCTCGTCGTCCAAAACGAACGCGTGTTTGTAGCTCTCATCCGTGATGATTTCGAGTTCCTCGCCGATTTCCTTAATCAGCTCGTCTCTCTGATGCAATGGCCCCCAGTGATCTTCGCAAGCGTACACGAAGCTAATCTTCTTGGCGTGCGCTTTCAACACGTCCACTACGTTCCCTTTCCAATCGCGCAAAAACTTAAACTCCGTGTCTCCCATCAGCGCCATATTCACCAACGACATTTCGCGCGCCCATCTCTTGGTTACGGATATCCCTAATTCGCACTTCATTCCTCTCGTCGCGCTCTTCTCTATCATTTTTTTCAAAACCTTGAACTTTTGCATAAATCCGAGCACGTATGCCACCGCGCGCACGACCACACGCAGACTCACTAACCACGCTAAAAACTTCTGCACGTTTGATTTCTCGTTCACGTGCAAAAACGGCATCAACCCAACCATTCTTTTCACGTCTTCTTCCCGCATCTCCTTCACCGCGTGCATCGCGACGTGCGCCCCGATGGAATGCCCGACGAGAAAACACGCGTTCTCTCCGTTCCTCTTCTTCTCTTCCTCTACTCTCGAGCGAACGTACTTCAGCACGTGCGCCTTCTGCTCTTCCAGCGTGAACCACCGTCGCGTCTTGGCGCTCGTCAAAGTTTCGTCGCAGTAGTGTCCAAGAAACCCGACGCATTCGACCGTGACCGATTTTTGCTGCTGCTCTTCTTCTCTGAGCAAAGCTTCGCTCAGCGCTCGCGCAAAGTTGGAGTAATACTCCGCCACGCCCGGGTTCCCAGGAACGCACAGACACAAAATACCATCTCTATCTTCATCTATCCTTTGTTCTCCGCCGCCCGTCGTCGTCGTCGTCGTCGTCGTCGTCGCCGTCGCGCGCACGACTTCAAACGCTGCTTCTTCTTCCTTCGCGTCGTCGTCCGCATCCAAAACCAATCGCTCCACGCGCACGTCGACGTCGACGTCGACGACGTTGTTGGCGCCGTTCTTCAGGCCGCCGCCTTTGGCGCCAACTCGTCGCGGCGTTCCCGAACCTCCTCTTCTTCTTCTTCTTCTCGACAAAGTCGTCGCCGCCGCCGCCGCCGGAGCGCTGAATGATGATGTGCTTTTCATATCTTTTGTGATGACTTTTCTCGGGAAAACTTTACTTAAAAAAGGTGCACCTTTTCTTCGTCGATATATCACTCGCGCGCATCAATGTCTGTCTCATCCCGCGCCGCCGCGAGAATGCCGCCTGCGTCGTCGTCGTCGTCGTCGTTTAGAAGAACTCTTTCGCGCGGAGGAGGACGAATAATCACTCGAGAGCGCTTTTGTCGGTCGTCGTCAGAAACCGGCGGCGACCGAGAGCTTTTGGACAAGATGAAAATAGCCGTCGCGTCCGCGACGTCCGCGCCGACCGCAAAGCACGTCCTCGAAGCGCTGAAAGAACTCTCCTCGCAAGAGTTTGGCCTCGCGAACGTGAAATTTACCGAAGTGATGGCGAAAATCGACGAACTGTACGACCATAATCCGCAGTTTGGGTACAGCAGTGGCGTCGGGACGGATGGGTTTGAAACCGAGAACAAAGCGGGGACGAACGCGGGATCGAATAAAGTGTTTTATTTCGCGAAAATGCACGATTTTACGGAGGAGATGACTTTGAGATTGTTTTGCGAGCATTATCAGGACGTGTTGGATACTCCGGAGGGACAGTCGCATCTGAACATCCGGAGTTTTATGAAGAACGGTTGGGCGGGCATTCGCTTCGAAGGCGAAACGTTGCGAGCGAAAGGCGAGAAAGGGGAGGGAGAGAAAATCGACCAAATCTGATTAATAATATAATAACACAAACTACTAACTACTAGGTATATCGATAATACACGCGATTCTTTCTTTCTTCTGCTACTGCTTTTTCTCTTCTTCTTCTTCTTCTTCTTCGCCGCCGCCGTCGTCGTCGTCGTCTCTCGGTTGTCGTTCAGCCGCCGACGAAAACGACACCACATCGTCTACTTTATTGCGCCCTTTACTCGGCCTCAACTCCCCAACTCTATCGACGTACTCGATGTACGCCATCTTCGCCGCGTCCCCAACCCTCGTCCTCGTTTGCTTCACTCTCGTGTACCCTCCCTCTCTCTCTTTATACCGCTCCGCCAAAGGCCCGAAGAGCTTTATGATGCTCGCGTCGGTTCTCAAAATAGCCCTCGCGCGTCGTCGAGCGGCTAACGTCCCTTCCTTCCCGAGCGTTATCATCCTATCCGCAACTCTTCGCAACTCTTTCGCCTTGGGTACCGTCGTTTCGATGCGTTCGTGCTGAATCAGTTGGTCCGCCATCGTCCGCAACATCGCCCAGCGGTGCGCGGAATCCCGGCCGAGCTTTCGCAAGTTTTGTAAGTGTTTGCCCATTATCGTTCAATAATTTGTGTTCAATTTGTGGATGATGGGACCTCTTATTCTCTTATTCTCTCTTTGTCTCTTACCTTCCGTCTCTCTGTTTGCGCGATGCTCGAGGGTTACGCGTTTTGTGCGTGCGTTTTGTGCGTGTGTGTGCGCGTGTAAGTGTGTTCAAAAGCGCGCGAATATGCGAATAAAAAATGAAGCAAGTTTGTTTCCCCAAAATCTCCATTTTTTCCAAAGAAAAGGCGATGACGACGACGACGACGACGACGACGCTCTCCCGCGGACCCATCGTCGTCGTCGCCGCCGCGAAGAAGCGAAGGAAGACGCTTTCGACGACGCCAGTTGTTGTTCTCGCGGCTACTTCTTCGTCGGGAAAAGAGGAAGACGAGGAGAAGAAGAAGAAACAAAACTCGACGACGACGACGACGACGACGACGACGAACTCGAGAGAATACTACGAGGGGTTTTTCAAATCTCCTCTGGGAGAGCAGAGCGTGGATGGCAACGACGATGGGGGAAGAAGAAGAGATTCGATCGCACCGACGATAAAGTTCGCGCTGAACTCCAGCTTAGTCGTCGGCGCGCTGTTGGTTTTGTTTTTAGCGAGCAATGGGTTGCTTTAGTGAACTAGCGAGCTTGTACGATAATACGCGGCCGGCGGCTCGCGAAACGCGACGACGAGATGGATTTAGAACAACACCATGTAAATAATAGTATAACAACAACACATTTTGCTAGATCTCTACGCGGTAGCGGCGGCGGTTTCGGCAACGACGAGTTCTTCTTCCTCTTCTTTCTTGCTCATGGCGTCGCTGGACGCGTCGCCTTCCTCGGGGTAGTCGTGTTCGAAATCCGCGTCGGTTAATCCGTAGCAGTTTTCGATGAGAAACTCGCCTCTTTCTACTCGAACGACGTGGGTTGGTCTCAGCGATTCGCAGAAGGCTTTGTTGTGGGAGACCGCGAATAAGGCGCCGTCCCAGTCTTGGAGGCCGTCGGTTAATGCGGAGACCGCGCCGACGTCCAAGTGGTTGGACGGCTCGTCGAGAAGTAAGACGTTTCTCGGTTGTAAAACAAACGCGGCGAGCGCGACTCGGGCTTTTTCGCCGCCGGATAAGGAGCCGATTTTACGTAAAGCCATCGGACCGGAGATGCCTAAGGCGCCGAGCGATTGTCGACCTTCGATTTCTTTCAAAAGCGGGTTCTCCACTCTCGCGGTTTCCAAGACGTACTCCAACGCTTGCTTATCCATCGGGAGTTCTTGCGCGAGATCTTGCGAAAATACGCCGAGCTTCACGCGTTCGCCCAACGTGCGCGTGCCTTCCAGCAAAGGCATGGTACCGGCTAAACTTTTCAAAAGCGTGGATTTACCCGCCCCGTTTGGACCGAGAACAACCACGCGCATTTCGCGAGAGAGCTTGAACTCTTTCCCATCCTTACTTTTTAAAATCGGCGACTCTTTCTTGTATCCCAAAACGGCGTTTTCCATCATCAACACGTCTTGATCCGACGGCGGCGGCTTCGAGAGTCGCAAAGCCATCTTCGTGGAATCTCCCGCCTCTCCCTCCGAAAAGTTCGCCGCCGCTTCTCGTTCGAGTTTTCTCATTTCCGCTTCTACTTTAATCAACAGTTTTGCTCTCGAAGACGCTTGCGCGGCTTTAGAGGCGTTGGCGCTGAATCTCGCGACGAAGTCTTTCAAATCCGCAGCTTCCGCGGCTAATTTGTTATAAGACGCCTGCGCGACGCGTACTCGTTCGTCTCGGTCTTGTAAAAATTTCGAGTAGTTACCGACGTACCAGTGTAAACCCTTCGCGCGAACTTCCATGATGTGCGAGCACGCGCCGTCCAACAAACTCTCTTCGTGCGAGACGATGATGGTCGTGTTCGGACTTTTCTTGATCCAATCGGCTAACCACTTTTTGGAAATCTCGTCTAAATGGTTCGTCGGTTCGTCGAGCAACAACAAACCGTTCTCCTCGCTTCCAGCCGGAGACAACAACAATCTTGCCAAAGCCACTCTCATCTGCCAACCGCCGCTCAAATTATCGCACGTAAAATCCCACTGCTTTCTGGAAAATCCGAGACCGTCCAACACCGCGGCGATTCTCTTCTCCGCGTCGTTCCCACCGGCGGCTTCAAACTCCGCGTAGCAATCCATCAAAACATCCGCCGCTTCGCAATAATCGTCGCAATTCTCGCTCTCGCACACCCTCTCCGCTTCTCTCAACGCCGCTTCCGCTTTATTCAATCTCGTCATTCTCGCTCTGGCTTCTTCGTACACCGTCTTCGTCGATCCGCTCACCGCCGTTTGCTCAAAGTACCCGACGTTCAATTTCGAATTAACGATAATCTCCCCGTCTTGTATCGAGCGAACTCCCGCGATGCACTTCAACAGCGTCGACTTCCCGCACCCGTTCCCGCCAACCAGTCCAATCTTTTGCCCGGACATCACCTGCGCGTTGGCTTCTTGCAGCAAGTCAGTATCCGCGACGGCTAAAAAAACATCGTTCAAAAGCAACGCCGCGCCGCTCGCGTCCCCGTACGGAACGTTCAACTCCTCTTCTGCCGACGCCGCGACTAAAGGAACGTTGTTCTTTTTCTCGACGACGACGGCTTTTTGTTGCACCGCCGGAGGAGGAGGACTTTTGTTCTTCTTCGATCCTTTCTTGCCTTTCTTCTTCTTTTGTGGCTGCGGCGCGTCGACGGCGGACGACGAAACGACTTTGAAACGTCGTCGTCTCTCCGCGAAGACGACGAAGTTTTTTACTACGGGTAAACTGGAAGAAGAGCGCATCATGTTTTATCTTATCGCGCTCTTCTTCTTCTCTTCTCGCGCGGAGACGTGCGGCCTTGCGTGTTGGTTGGCGCGCGAGTACGATTTTGGATTAGTGTGAAGAAAGTGCTCAGATATATCCAACAAAAGCGGTGACGTTGTCGTCGTAAACCCTAAACCCTAAGTCGCGAAAAATGTGTGGTGGATTTTTTAGATTACATGCACTAATAATAAGCGAGATATTTTGACGACGACGAGAAGAAATCCACACACGCGCGGATGCATTTTTGCGCGTCGTCGAAGAAACGTTCTTCTTCTTACGTTCTTCCGAGAACCCACGCCCCCGCGTCGATGTAAAAAGTTAGCTCTCTTCTTCTTCTCTCTTTTGCGAACAACGCGCTCGAGGAGGGTTTTCGCGCGCGCGCGCGTATTTGCGCGCAAAGGAAAAGGAAGAAGACGGGCACGTTGTTGCGTATGTGCGGCGCGTGTCGAAGTTGCGCGTGTCGATTAGTAGTAATGCGCGCGTTGTGCTGGTAGTAGCGGCGATGATACAAGACGAAGGCGCGCGCGCGCGCGCTCTCACGAAGGCGGGATCGAGACTTTGGTGAACTCGAAATCAATCTCCACGTTTACGTTTGGTTTCACGTAACTTCCGTCTTTGAAGGTCAATCCATCGCTACCACTGGTCGTCGTGAACACGCGTCGGCTCCCGTTTCTCATCACGTATCGATCGTCCGAGAAACTTTCGTTGACGTCGTACGGGATAACCGGCGGCGGTCTCGTTTTCGAGTAGACGAAGCCAATCGGACGGTTATTCTTTCGCGTATCGAACGCGGTTTCGTTCCTGTCCAGATCTTTCACCGTGACGTTCGCCCCGCACAAAAATCCTTGCTGCACGTATTCCCCGCCACCTTTCACGAGTTCCACGTACGACGTTGTATCGTTAATCTTCACCGTCGTCCTCTTCTCCTTCGCCACCGCTTTCGTGTTTTCCTTCTCCTCTCTCGTTTCTCGCCTCGTTTTCAACTGTTCCGAGACGACGCCGAACGTTAACAAGCCGAGCCAAGCTAAACCGCCTTTTAACCCGAATCGTCGCGTGAGGAACGTGGCCATGAAATCCGTGCTATCCGCCTGACGTCTGTTCGTCGTCGACGACGACGACTTCGTTTCCTTGACCGAGTTCAGTATCTGTTTCGCGTCCAACTCTTCCTCCTCGGCTTCCTTCTCTTTGTCCGATTCATCGGACGATGTCGTCGTCGTCGCGCGAGGAGGGGCGAAGATGGCAACTCTCCGCCTCGCGCTGCGAGTGAAAGCAGCGTTACTTCTTCTACTTTTCCCCGCAGAAGACGACGACGACGAAGAAGGAGAAGAGGCCGCGCGATGCGTCGTCGTTTGGAAGCTGCTCGACAGCATTTCCCCTAACAACGATAATAATAAATTAAAATGAAGACACAAAAGATATTCGCGCGCGAAAGAACACACATCAACGCAGATGTGTGTTCACATTTTTTCTTCGTTCTTCTTCAGACAAAGCGCACTTCGCGAATGGCGCAGTCGCAGCTACCGTAGATTAATGATTGGCTATCCTCGAGCCACTCTAACGTCCAAAGCGTCGTCGTGTTCGTAGCGGCGGCGTTGGCGCGGCTGGACGCGGCGCGCGGGCGAGGAGGAAGAGGAGGAGGAGGAGGAGGAGACGCGTCAGAGGAGGAGGAGGAGGAGGACGACGATGTCGAGGTAATGATGTCAAAGTCGTTCACTTCGAGCAGAATTTCAGCATCGTCGATGGAAACTATGACTATTTGTCCCGTGGTCAACGCGCACGCCACGTAGAGACCGTTTGGAGATATTTTTGTTTGTTTTGAGGCGGACGGGAGGTCGAGCGAGAAGAGGAGGGCGTTGGCGGCGGTGTCGACGACGGCGAGGGTCGACGCGGCGACGAACGCGCCGAGAGAGGAGGAAGACGCGGTGGAATCGTCGACGTCGTCGTCTTCGGAGTTTGAATCAATTGTTTTGGCTATAGATTCACCGCGCTTGTCTTTATCGTTCGGAAGAGGAGTGAAAAAGTCAAAGCTGCTCAATCGGCCGTAAAACGGAACGTCTTTTTTCGGGTACTCGTGGACGTATCCGCGAATAGGCGTTTTAGGGGTCTCGTCGTTTTGGATGAAGGCTTTCCAACACAGCGCTCTCGATGTGTCAGAGTTGGAATCGAAGTGGGACGTCACCAGGAATACTTTCTCGTCAGCGCTGGAAGCCTTTCCACTTTTATATTTTCTCATCAACGCAGCCTTGACGATGCCGCCGCATCCGCTCCAGTTCACGTCGTGTATTTTTGCAAGTTTCTCGAGATGGTTGCTAACGCCTTTCCAAACTTTGAAACGACCGCTCGCATCGGTGGTGACGATGTGCAGATTTTCTTCACCATCGCTTTCACTGAAATGAATGAGTGTTGAAGTCACAGCCGATGAAGGAGTTGCTTCTGTCTCTTTATCCGAATGGTGCCTCAACATCCGCTTTCTCGTCCACTCTTGGATTGAAGTATTGCGCCGCTCTTTCGTCCAAACGCTAGAGGTACCATCCGCCGATCCTAACACTAAAACATCGCCGCGAAAAGCGCAACACGTGATGCGCTTTGAGTGCGTTCCACGTAAGACAGTTTTACTCTTTACGCTTAAATCGAGAGGGAGAAATTCGTACACGCGCGCCTCGCATTCTTTCGCGAATGTCACCGCGAGAGAAATAGTTTGTCCGCGCGTTTCGTTGTTCTCATCGCTGCTCCACTCCAGAGCAGCTATAGCGCCGAGATTGTATTTCACACCAATGTGATCAGTAACACTCACTTCTCTCTCACTTTTCCTCTCGTATATAATCACCGCGCCGCCGGCGTCTCCGGACGCGATGAAAACGCACCCGTCTCGCTTCAAAACAGACATCGCAGTCACCGCGCGTTTATGCGCGCGGTGCAACGTTTTCAATTTGATCCGAGATTCGTCCTTTACTTTTAATTCTTTCGTATCGCGTTCACGACGATCGATTTTCTCCTTCAACCTATCGCTTCCATCGCTTTCCCGCCGTCCTTCCTCCTTTTTCTTCGCTCGGGTTCGTTTCCAATCGTACGTCGGTTTCCTCCTCCGCAACAAACGCTCTCGTTCGTCCTCGTCCTCGTCATCCTCCACGCTCTCACCGTTCACGTGCCGCATCAACACTTCCTTCGCCCACTTCCCTCGCGCAAACAGCTCCTCCGACCCATCTTTCTTATCCGGATGCGCGCGCAAAGAGTGTCTCCTAAACGCGCGATCGATCGAAGCTTTCGTGAGAAGAAGCGTTTCGCCGTTCTTCGCTTCTTCTTCTTTATCTTCTTCTTCTTGGTCTTCTTCTTCTTCGCGGGGAGACGATAAATTCAAAATCGATCTCGCTCTGGAAACCGCGGACGATCGATATCGACCGCCGGTGGTAGCGTCAGTCTTCTTGGAGGAAGAAGAAGAAGAAGAAAAGATCGCCATGTGATGCAAAAAACGAGGGGAACTGTTCGCGAGTTCGTTCGCGGGGCTTCGTTTGCGGATGTTTGTTTGCGCGTCAAAAGTGTATTTAAAATGAATTTATTTTTATACGCATTTAAAGAAAAAGCGTTTCGTAGGGTTAGGGTTTAGGGTAAAATGAAAAAAGTTTCCCTTTGGGGGGACGGACCAACCAACGCGAAACTACTCCAAAAGTCACACGCCCGCGCGCAAACGCAAAGAAACGAACCGAGAGAGAAGGAAAAGAAGAAAGACTGTTATCCATGCGAGCGGCGACGACGACGAGCGATGGGAGGTGCTTTTACTGCTGCTTTTCCGCGTCAACAAAAACGTCGTCGAAGAAGAAAAGATTTTTGGGGGAAGAGAGAAGGAGGTTAGGGGATTATCATCAACGCTCTTCGTCTTCATCTTCGTTCCGGAGAAGAAGCACCGGAGAGGACGAGGAAGCCGTGGCGTCTGCTTCCTCGCCTTCGTCTTCGTCTCCGTCTCTCTCGTCGTTGAAGAGAGAATTGCTGAACCTCGTGGCGGCGTCGAGGAAGGCAAATGCAATGGACGCGAGAGCAAAAAAGCGAGAGATATTAGAGGCGGTGGCAAAGCTAGAAAACGAAGCGCCGGACGAACGAGAACTCGACGGAGACGTCCAAGGCTCGTGGGCTTTGGTGTACTCCACGGACGACGACGAAAACAAGGCGATGTTTATGTTGAACGATGCCAACGATAAGCTCGTGAAGGATATTTTGGATGCTTTGTACAAGTTCTTCTTCGCGTTCGCGGCGCCGTTAGCCGGCGGGTTTAGCGGCGCGGAGACGAAGAAGGAACGAGGAGGAGGAGAACTGTTAAGGTCCATTCGAAACGAGCAAATCGTGGATTTGACGAGGAAAAGAGTCGAGAATTTCGTAGACTTGGAGATATTGGGGCGGAAGACGAGAGTGGTCGTTCGCGGAGAGATTAAACCTTTGGACGAGTTCAATCGCAAAGTACAAGTTACTTTTACCGACTGGTCGTTTGACGATTTCGTCACTTTGCCCTTGCCGAGACCTACCGGCGGATTGGAAAACACGTATTGCGACGAGACGATGAGAATATCGAGAGGAAGTCGAGGTGGCGTGTTCATCACCACGCGCTTGAAAAAGAGCGAGCAGCAGCGATAGGCGCTTATTAATAAAAATACAAAATTGCACACGCGACGACAAAACGCTCTACTACTACTACGACGACGACGAGGAAGAAGAAGACGCGCTACTCCCGCCCGCTCCTACCGACCCGGGAAAAATCGCGCTCGCGTGGTGCTGAATCATCTTCCACTCCCCTCCTTGCTTCTCAAACACATTCGTACACGTCAGCGTGCTCGCTCGCATCACCACCTCCTCGCACGTCACGATGCCTAAATTCCCGCTCGCGTACGCCTCCACGTTCTTACACCGCACGTCCATCTTCTGTTGCGAAGACGTCGAACTTTCCCCGCTATTACTACTACCACCACTACCACCACCAGCCATGGACTCAAACACTATCCGCCACGACTCTTTCACGTTCTCGTCGCCTAAAACTGTCGGCATTCCCGGGTGCGTGCATCGCACGTGCGCGCCGACGCCCCACACGTCCTTCCACATCTTCTCGAAATCCCCACGGCGAAAACAGTCGTAAAACAACGCGTTGCACGTTTCGACGCCAATCAAATCGTCTCGTTTCATGTTTGCGATTCTGTCGCGCAATTTTGCGGCTTCGGCGTAGTTTTCTAGAGAGATTTGGAGCGCTAAGTTTCGTTCGAGCGCGGCTAAGGATTCGATGTCGTCGTCGTCTTCTTCTTCTTCGTCTTCTTCGTTATTAACGTTGTCGTCGTTCGACAGCGCTTTCGACGAATTCGTGTTTCTTCTTCTGAGCGGCGGCATGAGCAGCAACGAAGGGCGGCGAGCTCTATTGGTGCTGCTTCTATCGCTACGCGCGGCAGCGTTCGATGTGCTCGTCGTCGTCGCAGTCATCATCATCATCATCATCAACAACAACAACGTTTAATGATGTTTTGTGCGGCATAAAAAGTTGTTAATTACTTCTTCGTTTTTCCCCAAAACTTTAGGGTTTAGGGTTTAGGGGATTTTGGCGGACAAAATGGAATAAAAGGGGTGGCTTGGCAGAAACACAACTGCGCGCGCGCGCGGGGGTGGAGGAAAGATAGACTTCTAAAAAGCGCGACATAAATAAAGCGACGAGAAGAGCATAAAAGAGAGAGAGAGAGAGAGAGTTTACGCGCGTCTCATCTTTATAAACATGTCGTCAAAGACGAGGAGGATGTTCTTGTTAGTCGTGGTCTTTTTCTTCCTGGCGACGACGACGACGACGACGACGACGACGACAGTTCTCGCGCTCGACGAGTATTACGACGCCGCGGAAACCGACGTCGCTGACTTTCTCGGATACAAGTCCCCCGCGAAGCTGTTCGGGAAGCAGTCGTTTTTCGCCAACTTGCAGAGGAAACTGGAAGCGCCGACGATGCGAGGGATGGCGAGTTTTGTGCCGAATAAGAAAATCGAAAACGGTAAAGCGACGGAGGAAGAAGCGCGAGAGAGTTTTGGGTTCGCGAGAGAGGCGTACGTTGGCGGTCAGTTTGTGTCTAGAAACTCGCCGGATTTGGACGTCGGGGTTCTCGTGAGAGTGCCGCGCGGGGCATTCGCGGAGAAGGGCGAGTTGGAGAAGTTGACGACGGGGGCGTCGTCGTCCGTTGAGTGGTTCGTGTTTGGAGACGAGAATCCAGGGGAGAGAGTGGAGCACGAGAGCGAGATGTCGGTGGTGTTTGCGAAGATTCGCACGCCAAAAGGCGGCGGTTTTGAGCTACCGTTGACGTTTCACGCGAGGTACGCCAAGCCGGTCTTTCAAAACGAGACTAAAGGCACTCAAAAAGGAGGAGAAATAAACGCCGTCGCGGAAGAGACGGAGAAGATCGAAGGTGATGCTGCGACTAGTAACATCAGTAGTGATGCTGATGCAAAAAAGGGAGAAACGGAAAACGACGAACCAAAATGGAGTAAGACGCATTCACGCATTGCGTTCCCGAACGTCGTCATTCTCGCGCGCCGCGAAGAGGATACCGGAAGATGGACCAGAGTTGGCGAGCTTGAAATGAGAGGATCGTGGTATGTCCCAATCGCGTATTTAAATCAAGCCATTGGTGTGAAGATGATAAGCATAATGATTACTCTCGGAGCCGGTGCGTTCGTATTCAAAGCGATTAGGCAAAAAATAGTGGAAGAACATTTCGGATTGAAACGCTCGGCGTCGATACCCTCGCTAAAGAACAGAAGTAAGTCGAAGAAAAGAAATTAAACTTAGCAAAGCGCGTGAGCGACTTCAAAAACTCTTAAAAAAATAATTACTAAAACATAACTGCTGCGTCGTATTTGTACATTTTCGTTACGATCAAAACAGACCGTCTCGGCCTCTGAATGAGCTTTCCAAAGATCTCGACGATGAAGAGGAATCCATTTCCTCCACACGTTCGGCGAGCATTAAATTACGTCTCGCTCGCTCCGATAATCTCTGTTGTTCGTTTCTCGATCCTCCTCTGTGCGTGCCGCCTTGGGAAGTTTCAGATTCGCTCCCGTCCACTTCACTTTGCGAAGAGCTACCCATGAACGGATTTTGATTATTTATGGTGTTGTTATTGTTGTTGTTGTTGCTGTTGTTAGCGTCGGTGGGTGAGGTTGGTTGTGCCGCGACAGAAGCCGCGCGAGTCGCGTTGTTGTTTACGACGTACTGCGTGTACGGCGTAAGTTCTGAAGGCATTCCAGCGAGTTCCACATCTTCATTACTTCGATTATTGACATCCGCCATCTGACGACTCGTCATAATCGCGCGATTATACTCTTGGTACTCTTCCTCGAGCTCCCAAAATCTCCCGCCCAACGCTCGGTCTCTTCGCACGTCTCGCATGTGATCAATCCATTGCTTGACGACGCCTTTATAAATCCAGTACATTATCGTGACACTAAGGAACACCGAAAAGCCAATAACGACAACTCGCCTGGCGGAGTTTTTCTCACCCAGCCAGCTCACGTAACCGTTTTTATTCTCACCGTTCGTAGCCTCCTCGGCGCCTGCGACTTTGTCGTCGTTCACCGCGTACCTCACGCTTCCGTTCTCCTCGCGACAATCCAAGTTCAAATACGCGAGTTCGGAAGGAATTTCGCAATCGAAAATATTTCCAGTGATTGAAGCGAATTGGATTTCCGACCCTTTATACTGCGATACCCATGTCGGCGCGGCGCCGGTGAGCATGTTATTGCGAACATCCGCGAAGTGAATGATGTAGTACTGGAAATTAACAAGTGTCGGCGACGTGCGGAACGTCGCGCCAAAATCCAACTTATCGGGCATATTACCCGTAAACTTGTTATTTTTAGCGGAAAACTGAATCAAGCTCGGCCAGTTTGTGGTCGTTTGAGGTAAATTCCCGATAAATTCGTTGTCGTGGAGGTAAAAATATTTCAACTTTGGCGCCTGTTGAATCCAAATCGGAATATTTTCTGTCAACGCATTCTCGGATACGTCCAAGGAAATGAGATTCTTCCCGGACACTCGTCCACTCCCATCGTTTTCGTACACGGAAGTTGGAATACCACCAACGTTGAGTTGATTATTTGCGACAGAAACCTCCTCTCTCGCTTCGTCGTCGCACAAACCTTTGGGAATAGATCCGCTAAATTGGTTGCCGTTCAGGTGAATGGTTTGTAAATGTGGCGCATTCGTTCCCAACGTCTCCGGTAACGAACCGTTGAACAAATTGTCCTCCATGTGTAAAGTGCGAAGTTTCGGAACGTTCCACTCCTCCGGTAACTCCCCTGAGAGCTTATTCTCGGATAAACTCAAATACGTCAAATTTTTCGCAAAGTTTCCATTCACCAACGATGCCGGCAAAGCGCCTTCCAACTCGTTGTCGTTGGCGTACAACACCGCGATGTTGGAATTCTCCGAATCGTCAAGCTCGGGTAAAAAACCGGATAATTTGTTGTATTGCACGCTCAAAACGTGTATTTTTTCCAACACGCACTTCTGAATCGTTCCGTCGACGCTATTTCCCTGTAAATTGATCGTGTGTAAACTCGAAGGAAGCTTATCGCAATCGACGCCTAAATCTACGTCCAGAGTGCCGGTGACTCCCGCGTGCGCAATCTCGAAATGTTCGAGTGTATTCGCACTCTTGCTCGCCTCTAACACCTCCGCCACGTTCGCCAACGTCACTTCTTTAAATATTTTCCTATACATTCCTGATTCGTAATAGCCGCTCATTTGAAACCTGCGCATAGATGGTGTCATCAACGTTTTCAACGCTTCCTTAGGAAACTCGCAGATATCCTCCGTCTGCGGTCGATTAAACTGAAACAACCGCCGCGAGTCAAACTCTTCTAAATTCCCATTTTCATCGCAAATGTTCCCACCGTAGTGACACAAATCTAGCTCTTTCCCACTTCCAGCGTACGAATTTCCTTCTTTCCAGTCTTCGCACAAACTTTCTGAAGAAGAACAACACGCGTCAAAAATGTCTCCCAAAGCCGTTTTATGCGCTTCGCTCAAACTCCTCGCGTTTGTAAACGTCTCGAATTTGATGGCGTATTTGCTCCCGTGCGCCGCCCACCCTTCCACGGCGACCAAGAAATACTTCCCAACTAAACTCTCCCCGTTAAAAACCTTCTCTCTCACGTCCGCCACGTCGTACCGGCTGATAAAAATCACGTCGTCCGCGTGCGCGTGTTCCGAGCGGTAGTCGTACTTTCCCGAAGAAGGCACAACGTCATCGCTAGAACTCGGATTCAACGCGTACACGTCCGCGTCGCCGTCGTACACGCTCAGACGAATTCTGACGTCCACATCGTCCGAGGGGATCGTGAATTTAAAATATGCGCTTTCGCCTTGGTCGAGGACGTTTTGCGAGACGTATCGCGGCGCGGATGTCGTCAGTTCGATGAACGCCACGTTCTCGTCCGCGATTACAGTTGAAGAAGATACGAGAAGAAGAAGAAGAAACGCGAAGAAGACGAAAAGAGACGTCGTCCTCTCCATGTTTTCTTTACCCTTTCTCTCTCTCTCGAGTCTCTCTCTCTCTCCCTCTCTCTCTCGGTGTGTCGTTGATCTCGTCGATCTCGTCGATCTCGTCGTCGTTCGCCGCGCGTTTATCGAAGAAGCGCGAAGAGCATTTATTCTTTTTTTTTTCTTCTTAAATTCGTTTTCTGGCGATTTTTTGTCTTCATCGTCTTTAAAAAGAACGATGAGGGAAAGAGTTTGGCACGCGCGTCTAAGCGCGGCTCGTAGTGATGGCGTTTAAAATTACACGTTTGGTTGGTTCGTCCTCTCCTCCCTCTTCTGCTACATTATTCTTTAGTATTATAATTGCGTGGTGGCTTTTTATTTGTTCTTCTTCTTCTTCTTCGGTCTAATCGTAATCTTCCTCCTCCGGTTCGAACGCTTCCTTCGTCTTCGCGTCGACTTTTACTTTTTCCGTGGTGACCTCGATCGCTTTCGTCGCTCGGACGTTAAACTGCACGCCCGCGCCGTCGCCTTCGCCTCGCGTTAACGCCGTCGGCGCGATCCCGCCTTGCAATTGCGCCAACATTTCCATCCGTTCTTTCTCTTCCGCCTCTTTCCGCTTCCGGTCTCGTTCGAGCGCCAATCGCATTTGCTCTTCGCCTTCCTTCCCTCGCGCCGGCCCGATCTCGTAGTTATCGCTCAATAAGTTATCGTCCTGCGGCACGCGAATCCCGGGACGTTCCAAAAGTTTCGGCATTGGTTTCTCGTTCAATTTCGCGCACGCTTTCTGTAAACTCTCCGCGGACGCCGCGCTCGCGTCGTTCGCCGCGAACTCGCGCGAGAGTACCACCCTCGACGCCAAGCGAACGTCTTGCACCGAGACGGAACGTTTCTTCAACTCCTCCACGTTTACGTTCGTTTCGCCATCCGCACCGACGTTAACGACGTTATCTTTATCTAAATCCTCTCCACCATCGTTGTTGTGTCCAATCCTGTGCCTCTGAAAAATCCTCGCCTCTTCGAGGACGTCGCCGACGTACCGGTAGATGAACTCTAAGCTTTGATTGACGACGCGAGGTTCGAACGCGTTGGCGCCCATCTGGGAGAGGATGTTCTCGACGACCAAAGCGTCGCGAGGTTTGACCACTATTTTTCGTTTTTTGTTTTCTGTTGGCGCCATCGACGTTGTTGGCGCCATTGGAGCGGCGGGAGCGGACATCGTGTCGCGGTCAGTGCGTCCTCGTTAATGGGTTAAGAACGCGCGTTGTTATTGTGTTTTTGCGCGTTCATCGCACGAAAAGAATTGGAAAAAATTTTCAAATTGGTGCAAGAACTCTCCACACGAAGGAGAAGCTAAACGCACATATATATACATATAAATAAGAAAGCACCCACAAGTCGTGATGTCCGACAACCCAACGCGCGTGCGGTGTTCGCACTTGCTCGTGAAACACCAAGAATCGCGCCGCCCGGCGTCGTGGCGCGACGAAACCGGCGCCATCATCACCAAGAAAACGAAACAAGCAGCCATCGATGAACTGCTCGCGTTTAAGGAACAGATCGATACGAACGCGATATCGTTCGCGGAATTAGCCTCGAGAGTGAGCGATTGCAGCTCG
>Ga0255763_1000496_pt1 | contig 43768 bp, 85 predicted proteins | sample 041ome_2_FD_179963 | JGI IMG/M metagenome (GOLD analysis project Ga0255763, IMG submission 179963) | Coastal salt marsh microbial communities from the Groves Creek Marsh, Skidaway Island, Georgia - 041406US metaG (version 2) | ecosystem: Environmental > Aquatic > Marine > Intertidal zone > Salt...
ATCATATAAGGGCGCTCAAAGTGCCCTTATATATACTATATGAACAAATTGATCTAGGCAAATACCTAGAGTAGCATTCCCGAAAGGGTTAACAGGAGAAAAAAATGGCAGACAAAAAAATAACGGCGTTGACCGATCTAGGTAACGCATTAGCAAGTGCAGACTTGTTTCACGTAGTTGACGATCCGTCAGGTACACCAATCAACAAAAAAATAACAGCAGAAGATGTCTTTAATAATATTCCATCTTGGATAGGATTAAAAGATACTGCTCAAACAATTACTGGTGATGGTTCAACATCAACAGCAGTAACACTTACTGAAAGTACAACTTTAGTTAACGCAACTTCAGGTGCAGCTCCAGTAACAGTAGGTGACGGCGCTGATGGTCAAGTTAAAATTATTATTAATAAATCAACTTCAGGTTCAAACGCAGTAACAATTACACCTGATAATTTTGTTTCAGGTACAACTGTAAACATAGACGCACCAGGTAGAAGTGTGATTTTATTTTTTAAAGATAGTAACTGGAATGTAATTGGCGGTAACGGACAAGTAGTCGCTTAATTTGAGGAGATATTATGGCAATTGATGAAAAAATATTACAAGAAGAATTAACAACTTTAAAATCTGATTTTGATAAAACAAAAAAACAAATTGAAAGCATTGAAAAAGAAGTTATAGGTATGAGAAATAATTTAAATGCTCTTTACGGTGCTATTCAACAAACTGAAAAATTATTAAAGTTAAGTAGGGAAAACAAAGATGGTAAAAAAGTTTAAATCTTTTGTAAAAGAAGAAGAACTAAAAGACTTTGAAGAAGACTTGCTGGGTGAAACACCACCTAATACTGCTGACGCAATGAAACGTTATAAGGCAGGTAAGGCAGGTTTTACAGATAAGGCACATCTAAAAGCAAAAGGATTGATACCTCGTTCAGATGGACAAAAAAAGGTATCAGACAAATATAAGTAGAGGAGAACAATGAAAACTTTTAAACAACACGTAAAAGAAGGTATGTCACCGTTGGGCGTTGGAGTTACTACATCTAATTCAGTTGAAGATGGCTCTATTGGTGTTCATAACATAGAAAACGCTGACGTACTTAAAAGAGTAAATGCTTTCGTGGGTTCAATTGCAGAAAGAGAGTTTATTAAACCTCAACACGCTGTAGATGAACTTAGAGAGAAATTACATAGAATAGGTTTAACAGTATCGCCAGTTGATTTAAACGGTGATAATGGTAAAGTAACTGCTGAAGTGAAACAATTTGGTGGGAGATTTGGTAAAGATACCGATGGATCCGATATTAATGATGATGGTATATCTCATAGAAAAGAAAGTGGTTTAAAACTAGAAGTTAGTTACGAAACACTTAAAAACGGAACATCTAAGGTCTACGCTAAATTAGTGTAGTCAATGTTCAAAGAGATAACCAAAGATAATTGGCTGTTATTTGCACAACAAAATTATGATAATCCTACCTTACAAAAGGAACAGGAATTTTATGATGATATTAAACGGTTTAAATATCTTAAAAGGTTATTTCGTAAGTATAAGATAACCAAAAAAATTAAAGTAAGACTAGCAGTTAATCACGTAATAGTCTTAGCAAATGTTTTTGGAGTTGAGGCAGCAGTAACTTTATTATTGTTTAAAATAGATAGAGTTTATTGGCCTTATTTAAAATCTATACTTAATAATTTGAACTATCTGTATCCACACGAATTACATAATGTAAATACAGATAAACAAATAGATGAACTTTTAAATAAGGAATTAAATGGCTAGTAGATTAGTTGATACATTAATAACTTATCGAGTTATCAAATTACTTGTAACACCTTTTGAAAGACAAGAGGCGTTTAAACAAGGTATAATTGATAAAGACGGTAATGTATTAAAGAAAAATAAAGAATTAAAAACTGAAAATGAAAAAAAAGCCTATACTTATTTACATAGATTTGTTTTTAATTTAAAAAGAATACTTAAAAAAGTAGGTTTAGGTAGTAAATTAGGTTCTTTTGCTGTTGCTCTAGCATTACTTTTAAAAGAAAAAAAAGAGTATGAACCACATAAGACACTTATTGAAAGTGCCGTTATTACTTATTTAAAAGAAACAAATCAATACGAGCAACTATTAACAGAACAAGGCGAAGTTAAACCTATCTATGAAACAGAACCATTAATGACTTGTTTTGGTATTGATGTGTATGAAAAAGATGGACAACTTTATTCGGAGGACGAATATGAAAAGTTTTAAAGAAATAGCACAAGACATAGTAAGTAGAATGGAAGAAGACGCTCCAGCAAATTCAGTTGCAGGTGGTGGTGTTGACTTGGCTCCTAATGCTGCTGTATCACAATCTCCTCATATGATACGTAGAAAAAAAGAACAAGGTGATGAACAAGAAAAAATATCTAAAAAGATAAGTCAAATGGTCAAAGAAAATAACGATAATAATAATGTACTTTTAAAACAAGTATTAGATGGCCTTGATAGAGTTGATACTAAAATAGATGAAAAGATTTATGGTAAAACTGAAATTAAAATAGAAGAAAAAAAAGAATACAAAACTTTTAAGGACAAATATAATGCCTAACGCTGGTTCTTTCCAAGAGTGTGAATACAATGAAGACTGGAAAGATGAAATGTATATAAGATATGGGTACACATATGAAAATTAAAACATTAAAAGAATATATTAGTTATATGGGTGGTTATAGAATTGGTTATGTAGATAATATATCTCCAATGGTTAGTTTAGGTGATACACCACCAAAAGGCCAAGCAGGTAAAGATAGTAGAGGTGTTGGTTTAAATGCCAATTATACATCACAGGCCGCTGGCACAATGAGGCCATTTATAACAGCTAATAAAGAATATGATTTAAAAGATAAAGCTTTGTATATGAAACTTGTAAGACAGGCTATGTCAGTTATGCCAGGTTCTGAAAAACAAAAACAAATTAAAAAAGAAATTGAAAGAGTACAAAAAAGATTAGGTATTAGAGAAGACACAAATAGAATACCAAGAAAACCAGGACAGAAAGCTGGTTCAGATAAACATTCAGATTTATATACAGATGAAAATCCAAAAGGCACAATACACGGTTTAGGTTTTACAGACGCTGAAACGGCAAGAACATCTGTAAACAAAATAAAGAACTCTGGTAAATCACACGCACACAAAATTCAAGCGGCTATCGCAATGTCACAAAGAGCGAAAGTTGCTAGTGAAAGAGCAAAAGACCCTAAAAAGAAAAAAGATTTAGGTGCCGCTCATAGAATATATCAATCATTTATAGATACTAACAAAAAGAAGGACTAATATGGAACTATTAATAGCTTTAGCAATGAAATTTTGGCAGTGGTCATTATTAATATTATGTGTTATCATAGGATTTATTATAAACTTATTAGATAAAAGAAAATCTAATTTAAAGTTTTCATACGAAGAACTACCACATTTACAACCAGTAAGAATTGCTACCAAAGGAAAAGGATTTTGGAAAGGTATTATTATGTGGTTAATGTCAACAAGAAATTGGGAACTAACAAAGAATTGGAGATACAATATAAATGGTACTGAGTATGTAATACCAAAAGGTTTTCAATTTGATGGTGCAAGTATACCAAAATTTTTAAGAACGTTTTTTTCACCAGTTGGTGTGTTATTAATTGGCGGTCTTGTACACGATTATATGTACAAGTATGCTGCTTGTAAACCAGCAGATAAATCGGGTTCACTTCTATTAGTAAATCAAAAAAGAGCAGATCAAATCTTTAGAGATATAAACATAGAAGTAAACGGTTTCTATTTTATGAATTACCTTGCTTATTGGTCATTAAGACTAGGTGGCTTTGTAGCTTGGAATGGTCATAGAAAAAGAAACGAACAAATAAAGTAACAAAGGAGAAACTAATATGGAATGGTTAAAAGCTAGAATGAAAGAGTTATCATCATTACACGGTGGTGCTTTAATAGCTATGGGTCTTATAATTTTATTTGCAAGTCCTATTGCTAAAATGGCCGCTTGGGCTTCAATCGCTTGGGGTCTGTGGGCTATCTGGAAGAAAGACTAAACTATGTTAAGTTTTAGATTATTTTTTATTGGACTACTCATCAGCGCCGTCATAGGCGCTGGTGCTTATGTTATGAAGTTACAAAGAGATAACATTATTCTAAAAGAAAACGCAGTTAAATTAGAATCTGCCATATCAGAACAGAAACAAGTTATTGAAAATCAAAAGAAAGACTTTGCTGAAATATTAGAAGCAAATAAAAAGATAAATGAATTAGTCAATAATCTCAAAAAAGACTTAGATGATTTAGATAAAAGATTTAATAAGAAAGAAAGAGATATTGGTAAACTGGCCATTGAAAGAACAAAGGTCATAGAAAGAATTATAAACAAAGGTAGTGAAAACGCTAAAAGATGTATTGAAATCGCTAGTGGTTCACCATTAACGGAAGAAGAAAAGAATGCTACAAAGAAGTCAGAAATCAATCCTGAATGTCCTAGTATTGCTAATCCTAAGTATATTCCTTACTAACTGCTCAGGTGTTAAGAAGTTAAGTATATTTAAAGAAGAAGTCAAAAGACAGGAACTAAATTTAGAGAAACCTACACCTCTACAATTAGAACAGATTAAATGGATTATTATAACATCTGAAAATGCTGATGAAGTATTTAAAAAGATGGAAGAACAAGGACTTGATCCTGTGTTATTTGGTCTTACAGATAATGACTATCAATTGATAGCAAAGAACTTTGCTCAAATAAGAAATCAATTAAAAATTACAAACGATATACTTGACAAGTATAAAGAATACTACGAAGGAGATAATGATGGCGAAACTAGGTGATAAAACTGACTTTAGTTATAGAGTAAAAAGAGTTACAAAAGTTGTAGATGGAGATACAATAGATGTTATATTAGATATGGGGTTTGACATTTTGTTTGCTCAAAGAGTTAGACTATTTGGTATAGACACACCAGAAAGTAGAACAAGAGATAAAGTAGAAAAAATTTATGGTTTAAAGTCTAAAAAGTTTTTACAAGAAAAATTAAAAAAAGCAAAAAAGATTACAATTAAAACATACAAAAATTCAGAAACAGGTAAGTTTGGTAGAATACTTGGAGATGTATGGTGTGACGGAAAATCTGTTAATTCAGAAATGGTTAAAGTAGGTCACGCTGTTGCTTACTATGGTCAAAACAAAAAACTTGTTGAAGCAGCTCATTTAAGAAATAGAAAAAGAGTATAATGTTTTTTGATATACTAACACAATTTGGATTACCAGTTGCGGCCGCTGTCACAATGGGTGTATTCATTTATATTATTTTAAAATATATTTTAGCAGGTGTAGTTGGTTCAGTCAAAGGTTTACACGGTATTATTATGGGTTTAGAAAATAGAATTGAAACAATGAACAATGATTTAATACACATTGATACTTTAATTTCACACTCATTACACTTAAAACCAGATTTAGATAGAATAGCAAGAGCTGACGGTAAAAAAGACGCTAGACGAGATTAATGACTGTATTAGAAATATTAAATCAATATGGATTTGCTACCTTGGCCGCTATTGGTATGGGCTGGTTTATATTTTTTATCTATACCTATATCACACAAGAAGTTACAAGTAAACTAGGTGAAGCAAATAAAGCCTTAATTGCTCTTTTAGACAAGATAAGAAGATTAGATAATGATTTGATTAGAATTAAATCTAAATTGAACACTATTTTGACATTAAGAGAAGAACAAGATAAGAAAAACAAAGACTAATTCTTATAAATAGTAGTATGAAAACACTTATAAAATATAGTGTTTTCTTTGGACTTTTACTATTATCCACATCATTACAGTCAAGTGAATTGACACAAGAATTTAAGAACCCATCCTTTAGTGGAAATGGTTACTCAAATCACGTGTTATCAATACAACAACTTGAACACCAAAGAGAGCAAAAGATAAAAGAAGACAAAGAAGCCGCTGAAAGGCAGGCTAAACGTGACGAAGACAATAAGACAATCAATCGTTTTATTGCTAACGTTGAAAGTAGAATTTACGCTAACATATCAAAACAATTAGTTGACAATATGTTTAGTGATACTGGACAAACATCTGGTACGGCTGAGATAGAGGGTGCTACAATTGTTTGGAATAAAGATAGTGACTTAGGTACGATTGCTATTACCATAACGGAAGCTGACGGCACCATAACAACATTAACAGTACCGATTGGAGATTTCGGTTTCTAATGTTAAAATTTTTAACGGTGGCGTTAATAGCTGTTTTCTTAAACGGTTGTGCTACTGTACCAAAATATGAAGACCCTAAACTGTCTATCTCTCCTTTACAAAAGAAGTTTAAAGAGATAAAACCTTTAGATGGTCCACAGATTACAATTGCTGTCTATTCATTTTCAGATAAGACAGGTCAAAGAAAACCAAGTCAAAAGTTTTCTCAATTAAGTTCAGCAGTTACACAAGGTGCTGAAGTTTGGGTGATACAGGCATTACAAGAAGTTGGTAATAGTAGTTGGTTTAAAGTAGTAGAAAGAATTGGATTAGATAATCTAATCAAAGAACGACAGTTAATTCGTTCTACCAGAGAACAATACGAAGAAGAAAAAAATAAAAGATTAAAACCTTTATTGTTTGCTGGTTTAATTGTTGAGGGTGCTGTAGTTGGTTATGATTCAAATGTAGCAACTGGCGGTGCTGGTGCTAGATATTTGGGAATAGGATTACAAACTCAATATAGAGTAGATAATGTAACTGTTTCAATGAGAGTAGTAAGTGTATCCACAGGAGAAGTATTACTTTCAGTAGCAGTTGAAAAACAAATTTTATCAGTTTCTCAAGGCGGTGATGTGTTTAAGTTTTTAGATATGGGTACAAGAGCAGTAGAGATTGAATCAGGAACAACGGTAAATGAACCTGTTAATTATGCTGTAAGAGCAGCAATAGAACAGGCCGTAGTCGAAATGATATTAAAAGGTGAAGCAAAAAACCTTTGGAAGTTTAAACAAGGAGATAAAGTAAATGTTAAATAAACTAACAATTATATTATTTACATTATTGTTTGGTGTTAACGTTTATGCTAATGATATTTATATAGACCAAGTTGGTGATAGCTTAGATTTAGATATAGTGCAAGATGGTCAAAACAACAAAATTGGTACATCTTTAGTTGACGCTGATTTTGATGGTGATAATATGACGTTTAGTATTACTCAAACAGGTAACACTAACGAAATCACAGCAGACATACAAGGAAATACATACACTGGTACTTGGGCGTTTACAGGTAACTCAAACACAGTTGACTTACTTTGTGATAGTTCAGCAAACGGAAATTGTGAAACTGTAACTTTAAATATCACAACAACAGGTGATAGTAACGCTTACACAATTAACATTGGTGAAACTGGTGATGCTGAAAATGCTACAATTGCTTTTACAGTAACAGGTGATAATTCAGTTATCAACACAGATGTAGATGGTACAAATTCAGACATTACTGTAACAATGAATAACTCCGCTTCATTAGCAACAACAAGTGCTAATTCAGATGAGGGTAACCAACTAGACTTAACTCAAACTGGAAACGGTGATAGTTTAGGTCATAGTATTACTTTAAACATCACAGGCGGTGGTAGTACATACACAGTAACACAATCTGGTATCTATGATAATAAAGTTGACGCTACATTTAATGGTGATAGCCAAGACGTAGATATTACACAATCTGATTAACGATAAAAATGGACTTTGGAACAATAAACTTATTATTAATTATAGGGATATTAGTATATGCGAATATTGAGTTTTATAATTTTATTGATAATAACTTCTAACACTGCTTTTGCCAATATTGGTAAAGTAAGTGAACATAAAGGTTCAGGCCTTATCAAAAGGACAACTGGCGATAAGGTTGAAACCAATTTAGAAACTGATGTGTTTTCAATGGACGAAGTTTCTACTGGACAAGGTAGAACAGGTATTACGTTTGTTGATGATACTAAAGTTGAATTGACTGAACACTCCAAATTAGTCATTGATGAATTTGTTTACGACCCCAATACAAACACAGGTGCTTTAAGTTTAAAAGCAAGTTTAGGAAGTGTTCGTTATGCGAGTGGTCAAATAGCAAAGAACAGTAAGCAGAATGTAAAAATATCCACACCAACTGCCACAATTGCTGTTAGAGGTACAGACTTTGCTATGATTATAGATGAGTTAGGTGGTTCTACAATCTTATTGTTACCAAGTTGTGATACAACAGGACTATGTTATGTAGGAGAAATTGAAGTTATATCAGACGCAGGCCAAGTGATTATGAATCAGGCCTTTCAAGCTACAAGAGTAGAGGCGCCTGAAAGTAAACCATTTAAACCTATCTTGGTTGATGTAAATGAAAGTATGATTTCTAATCTTCTCATTTTATCTCCACCTAAAAATTTAAATACTGAAGAAAATGCTAATGAAAGAAAAGCAGTTGCTGATGTTTTAGATATAGACTTTTTAGAAATAGATATTTTAAATGAAGATTTACTATCAACAAAAGATGATGATAACTTTGAAGAATTAGATGTTGATTATTTGGCACAAGACTTTTTATCTGATGTATTAGACGCTATCAATAAAGTATTAGCAGAAAGTTTTTTAAGTCAGTTGACAGATGTATTTGTTAAGAAGAAACAAAAGACAGGACAAGATACAGAAACAGGTATTATTATAATTGACAATGGAACATTTTGGGAGTTTAGACGAGAAGACACTAACAATTTTGTTAGATTACGATTAAGTAAATCAAGTGAGTATATTATCAATTTAACACAAGGTGATTTTGTAACAAGAGATTACATAATAGGAGATGGTAGTTTAAACAATATAGACATCTATCAAAAATAATATGTTTTATAAAATTTTAAAAAAGTTTGTTATCTATTTGTTTATCTGGATGGTATTCTTTTCTATAGTAGATAAAGTAAAAGCAGATTTATATTACGACACTTACGCTGGTACAGGTGCCACGCCAAGTTTTCCAGGTAATGGTGGTAGTTTAACATATCCCACAAAATTAAGTTCAGGTACAATATCAAGTATAGATTACAATTGGGGAAGTGGTTATGTATTAGACTCTGGTAGAAACGAAAGGGTTATTGTACATATGTATGGTTACATCACCATACCAGACACAGGTTCACAGGACATACAGTTCTATCTATATGCTGATGATGGTGTGTATATGAAATTAGATGATACAGTTGTCATTAACGATTGGCAAGAGCAAGGTGCTGGTACTTGGAACTATGTTTCAACAGACCAAACACTCACAGGTGGACAAACTTATTATATTGATATGTGGTGGTATGAAAACGGTGGAGGTGCCGCCGTTAAGTTATATTGGGACCAAACAGGTTCAGTTGCGATTGTTCCTGCTTCAACATATTCTTTAACAGAACCAACACCTACTTCAGCTGCTACTTCAACACAAACAAGTTTAAGAACAACAACAAGAAATATTACCAATTCAGGTAATGCTATTTACATTGACCAAGCTGGAACTAATTTAGATTTAGATGTAGTACAAGACGGTGACGATAATTTAATTGCTGGTACAAGTACAACATCAAGTACAATAACAGACGCTAACATAAGTGGTGATTACAATACAGTAAATCTATCACAAAAGAGTGATAACAATGTTTTACTATTTGGTGTAAATGGTGACCATAATGATTTAACGGTATCACAAGGCGACAATGTAAATGACACAGGTGGTCATAGAGCAATTGTAGATGTAACAGGTAATTATAATAGTACATCATTGACACAATACGACACAGGTTTTGGTTCAGGTCAATTCGCTGACATAAATATTTCTGGTAATGATAATACAATTACATCAACACAAAGAGAAACCGACAAAATGTTATTCATAGATGTCAACGGTTCTGATAATACTATAACAACTGACCAAAAAGATTCAGGTCAACATTTTTTAGATATTACTGTAGGTTCAAATCAAACTGTAAGTGTAACTCAACAAGGTACAGGTGACCACGCTGCTACTATTGATATGGGTGGTTATTCAGCTGGACTTTCACTAGACCAAAATTCATCAACTGACCAAAATTATGTATTAGAACAAACTTGTGCTAATGTATCTGGTTGTGGTACAACAAGCGTAACTCAAAATTAATGAAGAAAATATTAACACATTGGACAATAGCATTTGTAACATTATTTGTTATTACATTTATAGGTTTAAAAGACCCACAAGTTAAAGAGATATTAAGACTAAAAGGTTTTGATTTATTATTACAATCAGAACCAAAAGAAATTTCACAAGACATACACGTTGTAAGTATAGATGAAAAGGCCATAGAGAAGTATGGACAATGGCCTTGGAAAAGAGATGTACTTGCTGATGTAGTAAATCAATTAAGAGAAAAAGGTGCTGGTATTATAGTCATACCTATACTGTTTTCAGAATATGATAGACTAGGTGGTGATGAAGATTTTATTAATACAATCTATCAAAATGGTGTAGTTATAGCACAAACAGGAACAAATCAAATTAATAAGAATGCTGTACCAAGAGGTGTTGCTAAAATAGGTGACCCACTACCTTGGTTATTTGAATGGGGAGGAATGTTAGGTCCTGTTAAAGAGTTTGGTGAATACGCTGATGGTGTGGGTGTGACAAACACAGCACCTGAAGTAGATGGTGTTGTAAGAAGAATACCATTGTTAATGAGAATAGGTGATGAGATATACCCAGCAATGGCAATAGAAGTAATAAGAGTTGCTACAGGCGCACCTAGTTATCAAGTTAAAACAGGTGAAGGTGGTATTATCGCTATGAGAGTACCTGGTTTTGATACAATAGAAACAGACGCTAATGCTCGTATCTGGTTAAGATGGAACAAAGAATATGTAACTACATCTATTGCTGATTTAGAAACAACTGAAGTTAAATTTAATAATAAAACAGTTATTATAGGAATGAATGCTGAAGGACTTGGTGGAATAATTGCGACACCAGTTGGAGAAAGATATGCTTACGAGTTAACTGCTTCAACACTATCAACTGTATTAGATGGTAAGAATATTACAAGAGTTGATATAAGTTTTATATCTGAATTAGGAGTATCATTTATATTAGGTCTTGCGTTAATTCTTATTACAAGATTTATGCCTTATTGGGTGATAGGTTTAAAACTATTATCTTGGTATATAATTGCTGTTTATTTAAGTCATTATTTCTTTACAAAACATTTAATGCTTGTAGATGTAAGTTGGATTATTATAACAATTACAATTGTAGGATTTCATAGTGTCTTTAATAGATTTATTTTAGAGTTTAAATTAAAACAACAAATACGAAAACAGTTTGAGAAGTATTTGGATCCAAGACAAGTTGCTATACTTGTAAAGAATCCTGAAAAGTTAAAACTTGGTGGTGATAGAAAAGAAATGTCTTTCTTGTTTATGGACATTGTAGGCTTTACTCCTATTTCTGAATACTATAAAAACAAAGATGATCCTGAAGGACTAGTTGCTGTAATCAATGATTATCTAAATCGTATGAGTCAAATTGTTTTAAGAAATGGTGGTACGATTGACAAGTATATGGGTGATTGTATTATGGCATTTTGGAACGCACCATTAGATTGTCCTAATCACGCCGAGATGGCTGTAAAGACAGGTATAGAATGTGCTGAAGAAACTGAAAAGTTAAAAAAAGAATTTAGGGAGAAAGGTCTTCCTGATATAAACATAGGTTCAGGTGTAAACACAGGAACTTGTATTGTAGGTAATATGGGTAGTGAAAACCGATTAGATTATTCTGTTGTAGGTGACGCTGTAAACTTGGCAGCTAGACTTGAAGCTGCTACAAGAAATTATAAAGATGAAAATGGAAAGGTTACACCTTTGATTTATTCTTCTTATACAAAAGAGCAACTCAAAAATATTAAGTCAATAGAGTTAGATAAAATTAAGGTTAAGGGTAAAGATGAGTTAGTAACCATTTATAAACCAGTAACAAACTTAATGGAGAACTATGACCTTACTTCAAAAAAGAAAGTTAAGACTAATAGCAAAAAGGATAATAAGAAATGATAAAAAAAGAAAATTATATTTACTCAATTTACATTGGCTCAAAATTAAGAAAAAAAAGTTACGTAGGAGAAAAAAGACTTTAATTAAGTTATTTAAAGAAAGAAGATTACAGTATTTAAGATCAATGTTAAAGTCAGCATAAAAATAAATACTTAAAAGGAATATTGGTAAGTTAACATAGTACAAAGACTCTATATCGGAGTACGCCCCATAGGGAAACATTAAACTTACACTATTCCTCTATAAATAGGACACTATGTCACAAAATGTAGAAACAGATATTAGGATTCAATTAGAATCTTTAAGAAAAGATATTGAGAGTGTTAACTCTATCAATACTCGTTTAGATACGGCTATTGATAAATTAACAGATGTATCTACATCCATCAAACAAATGCTAGCCGTCCACGAAGAAAAAATCCAAAGACAAGAACAAATAGACGAAGTTATATTTGATAAGTTAAAAGAAAGAGCTAACGAAATAGATAATGTTTATAGAGACCTAGCCAGAGAGTTAGACCAAGTTGAAAAACGACTATTAGTTGAAATTAAGTCATTAAAGAACGATATTGGTGGACGAGTAGGTATACTAGAAAAGTGGAAATGGCTAATTGTAGGCGGTTCCATAGTCGTTGGATGGGTACTTTCCAAGAACTTTATACACATTATTAATATGATGAATATAGTATCCTAGACTTGACTTTTTGACTGATATATAGTATATTAGTCTTTGTGTTATGTCAAGTTATATTGATCTAAAATTTATTAATAATATTTCAAGTAGATTAGGCCAGTTTAAAAAGAAAACTGACTATCTATTTAACTTTAGATGTCCACATTGTGGTGATTCTAAAAAGTCCAAGACAAAAGCAAGAGCATATTTTTATAGAGTTAAAAATGATATGTTCTTTAAATGTCATAATTGTGGACAAGGCCAAAATCTGGCCAATTTTATTAAACATATTGACCCTAAAATGTATGAACAATACCTTTTAGAGAGATATAAAAAATCGGCACCAGCGACACCGAAACCAGAGTTTGAATTTGAACCTGTAAAGTTTAAAGATACAACAATTCTGGACAAATTGAAAAAGATAAGTGATTTAGAAAAAGATCACCCAGCTAGATTATATTGTGTGAATAGAAAAATACCTGAAACGTATTTTGATATATTATATTTAACTGATAAGTTTATGACTTTAGTTAACAAAGTAAAACCAAATACTTACAAAGTTATTAAAGATCATCCACGTTTAATAATACCTTTTTATGATACGACAGGAAAGTTTTTTGCTTTTCAAGGTCGTGCTTTTGGAAAAGAACAACCAAAATATTTAACGGTAAAATTAGATGAAAAAAAACAAAAAGTTTATGGCCTTGAAAGAGTTTCTTTTCAAAGACCTATCTTCATCACAGAAGGTCCACTTGATAGTCTTTTTATTGATAATTGCCTTGCTGCTGCTGGAGCAGATTTAATATTAAAAAATAAAATTCCAAACGATCAAGTAACATATATATTTGATAACGAACCTAGAAATAAAGAAATTGTAAATAGAATGTACAAAGTGATAGAACAGAATTTTAATCTGGTGATATGGCCAGATGATATTCAACTAAAAGATGTAAACGATATTATAAAATCAGGTGTATCAATCAATCAATTAAAAGAAATTATAAGTAGTAACACTTATTCAAAGTTAAGTGCTATGACAAAGTTAAATTATTGGAAAAAAGTTTAAGGGGGACGAATGGTAGATAAACAAGAAATAAATGTAGTAAAACGTGGAACAAGAGGCAAAGAACCTTTAAACATTGATAAGATACACGATATGGTAGAATACGCTGTAGAAGATATTAAAGGCGTATCATCATCTCAGGTTGAGATGACAAGTGGTTTACAATTCTACGATGGAATGACCACAGATGAAATTCAACAAATACTAATTAAGTCGGCTGCCGATTTAATATCATTAGAAAATCCAAACTATCAATATGTAGCGGCTAGATTATTATTATACTCATTAAGAAAAACTGTAATAGATAAATTGTGGGATCACCCTCATATTTACAATCACGTACAAAAGTGTGTTGAAAAAGGAGTTTATGATAAACAAATTTTAGATTGGTACGATAAAAAAGATTTTGATAGAATGGAAAACTGGATTAACCACGAAAGAGATTACACATTTACTTACGCTGGTTTAAGACAAGTTATTGACAAGTATTTGGTACAAGATAGATCAAGTGGCGACATCTATGAAACACCACAATTTATGTATATGATTATTGCTGCTACTGTGTTTGCTCAATATCCTAAAAACAAGAGAATGACTTATGTTAAAAAATATTATGACGCTATTTCAACTTTTAAAATTAATATTCCTACTCCCGTTATGGCTGGTGTACGGACTCCTATTAGGCAGTACGCTTCTTGCGTGTTGGTTGATGTTGATGATACTTTACCTAGTATCTTTTCCAGTGATATGGCTATTGGCCGTTACGTTGCCCAAAGAGCAGGAATTGGAATCAACGCTGGAAGAATACGAGCTATCAACAGCCGTATTAGAGGAGGTGAAGTACAACACACTGGTGTTATCCCTTTCCTTAAAAAATTTGAAGCAACTGTTAAGTGCTGTACTCAAAACGGAGTACGAGGCGGTTCGGCAACTGTTCACTTTCCGGTCTGGCACTCGGAAATAGAAGACATCATTGTACTTAAAAACAATAAAGGTACCGAAGATAATAGAGTTAGAAAATTAGATTACTCAATTCAATTATCAAAAATATTTTACGAAAGATTTATTAATGGTGAAGATATAACTTTATTCTCACCACACGAAGTACCTGAACTATATGAAGCTTGGGGTACACCAGAGTTTGATGAATTATATAAAACAGCAGAAAGAAAAATTAGCGTTAAGAAAAGAAAAGTAAACGCACAAGAATTATTTTTCAGTATGTTAAAAGAAAGAGCAGAAACAGGCCGTATTTACATAATGAATATTGACCATTGTAATTCTCACTCATCATTTAAAGACTTAATTAGAATGTCCAACTTGTGTCAGGAGATTACATTACCTACAGACCCTATTCAACACATAGACGGTGATGGTGAAATTGCTTTATGTATTTTATCAGCAATTAATGTAGGTCAAATAAACAAAAGAGATGAATTAGAAGAACTTTGTGATCTAGCCGTTAGAAGTTTAGATGAAATAATAGATCATCAACAATATCCTGTAAAGGCGGCTGAAATATCTACAAAGGCAAGAAGAAGTTTAGGCATAGGTTATATTGGTCTTGCTCATTATCTTGCTAAAAAAGGATACAAGTATGACCAGAAATTAGCTTGGCGACAAGTTGATAAACTATCAGAAGCTTTCCAATATTATCTGTTAAAATCTTCAAATGCCGTAGCAAAAGAAAAAGGCAAATGTGAATATTTTAATAAAACAAAATATTCCGATGGTATCTTACCTATAGACACTTACAAAAAAGACGTAGATGAACTTGTAAACAATCGTAACTTTACGTATGATTGGGAGTGGTTAAGGAAAGAAATAAAAGAGTCAGGCCTCCGACATAGCACACTTTCGGCTCAAATGCCATCAGAATCCTCTAGTGTGGTTTCAAATGCTACAAACGGCATTGAACCACCTAGGGATTATTTGTCAGTTAAGAAGTCTAAAAAAGGACCTCTAAAACAAGTAGTACCAGATTATAAAAGATTAAAAAACAATTATACTTTATTATGGGATATGAAATCAAACGAGGGATATATAAATGTAGTGTCAATAATGCAAAAGTATTTTGACCAAGCAATATCAGGTAACTGGTCATATAATCCTGAACATTATGAAGACAATCAAGTACCTGTGTCTGTAATGGCACAAGACTTATTAACAACTTATAAACTAGGTTGGAAGACTTCATACTATCAGAACACATATGACGCTAAGAAAGATACAGACGAGCCATCACATCCAGTTGGTTTCCACGATAATGTGCCTGAAGAAAAACCAGTAGAAGAAATTGAGGATCCAGAAAACTGTGATTCTTGTACAATTTAATAAAGAGATAAATAAAACGGACTATGACTAAATCAGTATTAAATAAAGATAAAAAGTTAGACTTCACAAAACAACCTATGTTTTTTGGTGATGACTTACAAATACAAAGATACGACAATATGAAGTATCCTTTGTTTGACAAGTTAACACAGCAACAACTAGGTTATTTTTGGAGACCTGAAGAAGTATCTTTACAAAAAGATAGAAACGATTACCTTGATTTAAGAGAAGAACAAAAGTTTATCTTTACATCTAATTTAAAATATCAAACAATGTTAGATAGTGTACAAGGTAGAGGTCCGTGTTTGGCCTTTTTACCATTTGTATCTTTACCAGAATTAGAAGGCGCTATTGTAACTTGGGATTTTATGGAAACTATCCATAGTAGAAGTTACACATACATTATTAAAAATTTATATTCTAATCCATCTGAAGTATTTGATACAATTATACAAGATGAAAAGATTGAAAAGAGAGCAAATTCAGTTACAAAAACCTATGATGATTTAATTCAAATGGGTTACCAATGGACAATAGATAAATCAAAAGTTGATATGTATGAACTTAAAAAGAAATTATATTTGGCTATGGTATCTGTAAATATACTAGAGGGTTTAAGATTTTATGTTTCATTTGCTTGTTCATTTGCCTTTGGCGAATTAAAGAAACTAGAAGGCTCAGCAAAAATTATATCTTTTATTGCTAGAGATGAAAGTCAACACTTGGCGATGTCACAAAGAATTATCAATAATTGGAAAGATTATGAAAATGATAAAGATATGTTAAAGATTATAAAAGAAACAGAAAAAGAAGTTTACACAATGTATGATGAGGCCGTACAGGAAGAGAAACGTTGGGCAACTTATCTATTCAGTAAAGGTTCTATGATTGGTTTATCAGAAAAATTATTACACCAGTTTGTTGAGTATATGGCAAATAGAAGAATGAAGGCCATACAATTAACACCTGCCTATGACCAAAAAACAAATCCATTACCTTGGACAGATCATTGGTTGAATAGTAGATCAACACAAAATGCTCCACAAGAAACAGAAATAGAATCATACGTCATTGGTGGTATTAAACAGGACGTTAAAAAAGACCAATTCAAATCTTTTAAACTATAATGATAGAGAAACGACAAAAAACTTGTTCTGGTTGTGAAACTAAATATACTGTAGAATGGGATATAGAAATACAGGATTTAGAACCTTTAACTTGTCCTTTTTGTGGACACGAAGTAGAGGAACTAGAAGATGAAGAAGTTTGGTCAAACGAAGCCGAAGACGATAGTTGGGATTGATTATAGTTTAACAAGTCCTGCAATTTGTGTAAATCATAATGATAAATTAAACTTTTATTATTTAACAAATAAAAAAAAGTATATAGGTGAGATGTCAAAAAATATTATGGGTGTGGAACACAGCGAATATAAAACTCCTATAGAAAGATTTTCTCAAATTTCTAATTGGGCAATCAACACATTTAATAGATTAAGTTACGTTTCAAACAACTTAAATATTTTCATAGAAGGTTATTCTTTTGGATCAAAAGGTCAAGGTGTATTTCAAATAGCTGAAAATGGTGGTATCTTAAAATACAGATTAGAACAATTAAAATTACCCTATGAAGTATTACCACCTAGTGTAATTAAAAAAGGTGCTACAGGAAAAGGTAATGCTGATAAAGATATGATGTATGAGGCATTTGAGAGAGAAACTATGATTAATTTAAAAAAAATATTTGATACAGAAAAGGTGGGTAACCCTATTTCAGATATTGTAGATAGTTATTATATAATGAAAATAGGACTTGATTTAAATGATACACGTATTTAACACTAAAAAGGTTGTAGAACAATTTACACACTCTTTACGAATCAGACCAGAATTGGGTCAAAAATAACTGGAAATAGGCCAAAATCACCCTTCCCTACAAATGTTCTGGTATTGTTCTACCAAAAAATCAATAAAATCAACATAAAATAACGCTTGACTTATAGGCCAGGTATGATATTATAATAGTATATGTTAAACAATAAAGGAGAAAACACTATGTCAAAAGTAAAACAATACTACGCTGATGAAGCGGAAAACAAAGTAGATCAAATACTAGCTCATATGAAGTCTGGTAATATTGATGAAGATAAAGCGAAAAAAGAAATATTAAATGTTGAAAATATTAATATGTTGAATATTGACGCTGAAAACATTGATGAAATAATTTACTGGAGTTTACAATAATGAATAAGAATAAAACTTTTAACGTTTGTTATTTAAGAGAGTATATGGATCCTGAACATCAAGGTGATTTCTTTTATCACTATGAAACTGTGTATAGAAATGTACCAGAAAAGTTTAGAAAAAAATTTCAAAGTCAAAAAACAAAGATGAAACTAATAAAGTTTTTAGATTGGAATTATAGTGAGTCGGCAACCAACTTTGCTAATTCTACTAGAATTGAATTAATTGAAGAAGACCAATACTATCAAACTTATGAAGATGTATGGCCAGATGTAGCTGCCGGTAATAAAAACTTATTTAATGATTACGGTCAGAAATGGGATAGACAATCTTTAAGAAAAGATTTTGATTTGAAAAAAACAAAAAAATATGTACCAATATATAATGAAAGAGGTTTACAATAATGAAATACAACGAAGATAAAATAGTAAAAGAAATACACGATTACATTAAGGGTACTTATGGTGAACACTATAGTACAACTAAAGACGGTTTCCAGGTACAAGATATGTTAAGACAACTTGATATTGACAAAGATTTTTGCCAAGCAAATGCCATTAAGTATCTTTGCCGATATGGTAAGAAAGACGGTAAAAACCGTAAAGATTTATTAAAAGCAATACACTATATTGTTTTATTGATGAGTAGTGAGGACAGTAAAAAGTAAAAGGAGAACTATATTATGACAGTAGATACAAATGTTTACCCTATGAAAGAAGATTTAGGTAAAAATCTCTATAGAAAGAAAACATATTATACACTAGTGGTTGAACAAGAAGTATTGGCAAAAGATAAAGACGAGGCCGATCAAAAGTTTTTAGATGACGGTGGTGTAGACCATTCACAAATTAACCACGAAATAACTACTAATAAAAATGGTGTTGAAACTTTTATGGTAGACGCCAATTATACTGATAGTGGTGATACCGAGTTTATAGGTAAAGTTTTAATACAAGAAGATGAAGATGAACCAGATCACGGTGATATTATAATTGATGGATATGCTAATGAACAATAAACCTAACGAGTGGGAACAATCTATTATAGACAATGCTGTAGAGTATTCTATTATGGAGTGGAGATCGTTAGATAGAAGTACAAAGACCATTGTAAAGACATATAAAGAGGCAAAAGAATTGTATCAAAAAACGGTTAAGAAACATAGACAGACTTTAGCCTATGCTATAAATGAGGCAGGTAGATATGCTAATTTAAACCATTTAGATGATTTTAAGGGAGGTGATAGATGAGCAATCAAAGACCAGGTAAAGTAGTTAGAGCAATAGAACCAGGTATGAAAGATATGACCGTTTTAAAATTCTTTAAAATGGGACAAAAAGTTTTAGAGGCCAGCGGTAAAGAAGATGAGGCCTTTTATTTTGAAATGATGGTTGATTGGTTACAACAAGGCAAACCAATACCGACCACCGAAGAACAAACAATAACTGCCTTGGGAATATAGGAGAACTATGATAGACACATTAGCTACAATAGATATAATTGATTTAGCGTTAAATCAGATTGAAGACGGAAGAGTGAATGACGCTAAGCAAGTTTTAACTACTTATAGAAATAAATTACAAAAAGAAGTTGACGCTTTTGATGAGTGGGCTAAAGCACAATCAGATATTCATACTTCATTAGAGTTAGAAGCGGAGGGTAAGTAATATGGAATGGTTATTATTGATTTTAATTATATTGATATTTGCCACAGCAATTACCTTTTCTGGTAAAATTTATATGTATCTTTGTTTAACACTTGGTTCGCTAATGGCTGATATTAAAGATAAACTAGATTCAATCATAAGTAGAAAAAAGTAGATGATGTACTACTCACATAAGCTACAAATCGCCAATCCTGGCGTGTCCTGGACGGTTCCAGGAGTAAAAAAACTAGTAAAATCAATGATTTTTATAGGCTTGACAATCCAATGGTTTTATGATATTATTAATACAAATAACTAACAAAAGGAATATATTATGTTTTATACAAAAGAAATGATACACAAAGAGTTTAAGATGGCTACTCAAAAAGATGAGAGAAATGCTATGAAGAAATCATACAAACACAGAATAGAATATCTAAAAGCTCTTAAAGAAGATATGATTGAAGCCCCTAAAAACTTCAGTAATCTTAATTTAACTACAGATCATTTACAAAACTTGATAGATGATTGGTCAGCTCCAAAACCGATTGACGCTTTTTATAAAAGAATATTTAATATGACTTATGCTGAAAAGAAAGCACAAGAAGAACTTGAATATTTTGATTTGACTAAAGGTGAAAAAGTCTATAAGAAAAAAGAACAAGTAGATACTATTCAATAATGACAAAAAAAGAGAAGTTAGATAAGATTAGAAAAGACTACGATAATTATTGTAGATCATTAGGCGTCAATATTGATTCAGATTATACATCATTTGACGGTTATGATATGCCAAATTATAAATGTAGGCCATCCATTCCAACTTCAGATAGAATTGTAGGTACCACAACTAAAAGAGTTTATTCCACACAAATACCTACAGGCAAAACAATTAGTGTGGCGTATAACAAAGGTCCATATATGATCGTTGATGCTGTGGACTTTAAAACAATGGGAAGGAAAATATAGTATGAGAACAATGATGATGATAACCATTTTAGTTTTAATGACTACTATTATGGCAAAAGCAAATCCAGTTACTAATTGGATTGAAAATGAAAAGAATAAGATAGTAGAATATCAAAAATCAAGTTGGGAAGAAGGTAAAGAACAGAACGCTGCCAATTGGGCAAAGATTAAATCTTTCTTTTCAAACTTAACAGGACAAGGCGATGCTTCACAAAATTAGTCAGTTCTGTGATAAGATTGATAATCTAAAAAAAATGTCAGATAAACTTCGGACTATGAAATATGGTAATCCGAAGGCATCTGATGAAGAAATAGATAATATGATTTCAGATATTCAATCAGAATGTTTATTACTTTCAAATGATAAATCAAAATATGAAAACGTTTTTGATGACAATGATTTACCAAAAAACTATACAGATAAATTTTTAGAGGAAGGTGTATGAGCGATAAAGATATACAAATAAAAAAATTAGAAGAAGAAAAAAAAGAACTTACAGATCAATTAGAACTTTATGAGTTTAGCGGTTCATCTGGTAAAATACAAGAAATTGAAGATAAACTTTACGAAGTAAATGATACAATTAAAAAATTATATGCCTAAAACATTATTATTGTTTGTTGTTTGTTTGTTGTTAACTAATTGTAGCGCTAATAGATCAACTGTTGGTGCTACATTAGGTGGTGCTACAACAACTGGTGTATGTGTTGAAATGGGAGTAAATGACCCTTACGCTATTGGAGCTTGTGCTTTAGTAGGTGCTTTTGCGGGTGCTGAGATAATGTACAAATCTGATTATGATGTACACAATGCGGTATTTGTAGATCATTTAAATACAAGTCCATCAAAACAATCATATACGAATTGGTACAATACAAAAACAGGCAATAGTGGTATAATTAAAACAAGTAGCTCTTATATGAAAGGTCCTTTAAAGTGTAAAGATTATGACGCTACCGTAGATATTACTCAACAATGGCCATTAATTGGGATTGGTAGTCCTAATAGAAAAGCAGTATTTGGTACAGCGTGTCAGTTACCAGATGGACAATGGATTGAAAAAAGATGAATAAGAAAAGAGTTTTATTTTTAATATTTTTGGTTTTACTTTTAATACCTGGTCTTGTAAATATAGCATTTTCAGGTGAAAAAATATTACATAGTAAAATTAAATCAATATCACCTGAAGAAACTGATGGTCAATATTGTTTTATAAAAGTGATTATCAAACAAAAAGATGATGAGATAATCAAAGAAGAAATTTTGGAGTGTGCTGATGGTAAAAAAGGCATAGAAACACCAGGTTATTGGGAGTTATTTGCTCAGTTTTATTACCGTGATGTATCAGCTCCAGAATATTGCCGATATTATAGTCGGCCAAACCACGTCTTTAAAACACCAGGAAAGACGTGTTTAAAAATAGATGGTGAATGGGAGGTTAAATGATTAAGAATATAATCATAATCTCACTTGTTGTAATTATAGTAACTGGAATGTCTGGAAGTGAGTTTTTAGACTATGTTTCAATGGGACTTGACAAATTACAACAATTAGTATATAATGTAAAAAGTGAGGTTAATTAATTATGAATAAAATGAAAAAACTACTTACAGTTGTTGTAGCAGGCCTATTAGTGGCTAACTGTTCAGCGACATATAAGATGAAAAGTGAAAAAGGTAAAGTTTTAAATCAAGTGCCAAAATGGTATATGAATGACTTTTCAGATAAGAAAGCGTGTGATACACCTACTTTTGGTAAAGACAAAGATAAAATGTGTATCTTTGGTGTTGGTACAGCCGTATCGCCAGACTTGGCATTATCAATTGAAAAAGCTATGATGATTGCTAAAGCAGAAATGGCTGACATTATTAAAGGAGAAATGAATAAATCTTCCAAACAATTCATTACTGAATTGGGAAAGACTCATACAAAAACTACAGTATCCGAAGTTGAGAGTACGATTGTAAACTTAATTAAAGATACACCAGTTAGAGGTTATGAAATATTTGCTAAAGATGTAACTATAACTAAACAAGGTTATTATAGAAGTTGGATTGGTTTAAGATTACCAATGGGCGAATACAATAAAATGTATAACTTCACAATTGCTGAAGCTGTTGACGCTTATAATGTAAAAGAGAAGGCTCAAATCGCTTACGATAACTTAATAGGTAAAGATGATGGAAATAATAATATACAGTAAACAAAACTGTACATTTTGTAATAAGGCTAAACATTTGGTTAAGTCTTTAGGTTATGAATATACAGAAAAAAAGATGGAAGAGTTTGACTCTCCTCAAGCTATGTTAGAAGACATAGGTAAACAAGTAAGAACTATGCCACAAATTAAAATTGATGGTAAACTAGTTGGTGGTTATAATCAATTAGTAGAGTTTTTTGCTGATATGGGAAAAGTAAACTTTAAGGGTGAGATTATATAGTGTCAGATGATAATAAAATCATACCATTTCCAACAAACCGTATTGTTGAACGATCAACAGCAGGTCCACCAAAAGATGATAAGACCGCTAAAAAGATACAAGCTCAACAAACAAAACAATTTGTAGAAACGGCTGTTGACGATATTAGTATGAACTTATTAAGACAACTATATGATCTTGCTGTTAAAACTGACGGATATAATTTCACAAAAGATTTAGCATTAGTGGTAGATTTGATTAGAGGTTTAATCTATAGAGATTTTGATATGAAACATCCTACACAAGAACTAGCAGATAAAATTGTAGAGATTAATATTAATAAAAGAGGTGAAAAGTCAGCTAAAATAGATTATACAAAGGTTTTAGAGATAAAAGCTAAAAATCAAAAGCCTTTAAGCAACGAATTTAAAGACGAATTAAATGATCTAAATGGTATGTTTGATGGAGATAATTTAGATGATTAACAAAATTCTTACGAGAATCGCCTTAACAGGTTGTAAAATAGTATTATTAACCAATTGATAAAGGAGAAAATTATGTTTGGTTTAAAATCTAATAAAACAGAAACTAGAGGCAGAAAAAAAATGTCTAAAAAAGACAAAATTCTAAATCTATTACAAAGAGGACAATCAGTATCTTGGAAAGCTTTAAATACGACTTTCGGTTTAAAATCACCAAGAGCTATGGTTGATACTTTAAGAGCTGAAGGTTATATGATCTACGGTTCAAAACAAAAAGGTAAACACGTTTACAGAATGGGTAACCCTACAAGAGCTATCATAGCTGCTGGTATCCAGGCTTTATACGGAACACCTTTTAAATACGACAATGCTAGCACTAAAGCTCCTACAAAAGCTACAGTAGCTTCTATTGACGCTTAAGAAAGATATACATTTGGTGGCGAGAAATCGCCACCATTTTTAAAATGACATTTACAGGAGGATTAATATTAGGATTTATTAGTTTAATAGTTTATGTTGTAGGTTTTACACTAGTCTATATAATATATGAAAGACATAGAAAAAACTTTGAACGAATTGAAGCATATAAAAAGAAAAAAGACCCCTTTGACTTTAGCTAAAATGAAACCACAAAAACAATTAAAGATTGATAGAACGGAATACCAAGAAGTGGCCGATTGTATTAGAAGTGACCAAGTGCCAGCAAGTCATATTGTAGAATACTTTGGCGATAAGATGTTTTATCAATGGTATAAAAAGAAATATTTAAATGATTTTAGTAGACCTTAATCAAGTTTTAATATCAAACCTTATGGCTCAAGTAAGAGGTAAAGGTGATGTAAAACCAAATAAAGAAATGATTAGACATATGGTCTTAAATTCTTTAAGAGGTTTTAATGTAAAGTTTAAAGAAGAATATGGTACAATGGTATTATGTTCAGACGCTGGTGATCCTTGGCGTAGAGATTTCTTTCCTAATTATAAGTACAGTAGAAAACAAAGTAGATTAGATGGACCATTTGATTGGGATAATATCTTTAAAATAATCACAGAAATTAAAAATGAGATTGCTAAAAGTTTTCCTTACATTGTAATGTATGTTGAGAACGCTGAAGCAGATGATATTATAGCAACACTTGTAAAATTAAGAGAAGAAGACAAGTATTTAATTATTTCAGGTGATAAAGACTTTATACAATTACAACATTATGGTGATGTATACCAATGGTCACCGTTTTTAAAGGCCTACATTGGTGAACAATTAGATCCAATTAAATTTTTAAGAGAACAAATTATTAAAGGTGATAGATCAGATGGTGTACCAAATATATTAAGTCCAGATGATGTATTTAAAACGGGTGAAAGACAAAAACCAATTACAAAACAAAAGTTGGAAGAGTGGTCAAATGTAGATAATATACCATTAGGGTCAGAAACCAAAAAGAACTTTAATAGAAATAAGAAGTTAATTGATCTATCCCAAATACCATTAACGATAGAAAATAACATTATAAATACATTTAGAAGCTATAAAGTACCAGACAGGTCGCTACTGTTGCCTTACTTTATAGAAAATAAATTGAAGTCAATGATTGAGAATATTAGTGATTTCTGATAACATATATATGGAGTAAATTATGGCAGAGCCAACACAAAACCCAAACTTAATTAGTAGAAAAGCTATGTCAGCTATGTCAGCCACATCAGGTGCTGCTGGAGAAACTGTACACGAGATTTTTACTAAAATTAATAACGCCAAAGATAAGCCTAAAAAGATAGAAGTTTTAAAAAGGTACGATCAACCTTACATAAGACAACTTTTAAAGGCAGCCTTTGATCCTAAAATTAAGTGGATATTACCAGAAGGAACACCGCCTTATATCGCTAATGAGGCACCAGTTGGTACTGAACACACTTTATTAAAGAATGAAACAAGAAGATTGTATTTGTTTATAGAAGGTGGCGATAGTACAATTAGTAAAACAAGGAAAGAAACCTTGTTTATACAAATGTTAGAAGGCCTACATCAAAGTGAGGCTGAGGTTCTAATAAATGTAAAAGATAAAAAACTAAACAAAGTTTATAAAGGTCTAACAGCTGAAATGGTAAAAGAATCATTTAACTGGAATGACGAATTTATGAAAAAATAGAGTAAAATCTACTCATTTTGTAGGGTGTGACATTCACGCCCTACTAAAAACCCTTACCTCCCAACGCTTTTTAACGCTTGACATTTTGGTCATAATGTAGTATCCTAAATAATATAAAGGAGATTATATTATGAAAAAATACTTGATAACATTAGCAATTATTCTTGCTACATTATGGTTTAGTCTTACGAGTTTTATGAACTCGGTGATGGCTGATGATTATAACAAGGCCGTAGTAGGTCACGTTATACAAAGTACAGTAAATGGTACAAACGTAGATGTATCAAAATTGATGGAAAGCGAACTACAAAAAATTGCTCATCAATTTGCTTTAGAATCAATTAGTGTTCTACAACAATATTTGCCAGCTATACTTGATGGTGTGATGGCAGAAATGAGATTAAAAGCAGACGAAGAATATAAGTGTGCTTTACTTAAAGGTTCTAAAATAGAGGATGATTGTGAGTAATATAGAATTTATAATCATAGGATTTATTTTATTAAGCACAGCTTTGTTCTTAATAAGATTTTTTCCTAGTATTATTAAGGGTGTAATATATGTTACAGGTGGTTTAACATTTATTTCACTTTTAATTATGATATTTTTTTATATTATATTAGAAATAGGCGGTCACAATGCCTTTTGAAATATTTGAATTGATTTATACATTATTACCAAAAGAGATTTTTATTATAATTATGGCAGGTTTTATAATTTTATTATACAAATTTTTTAAGGGGAGAAAAGAAAAATGGATAAATCACAAATCAAAAAGAAATTGAAAAGGGAATTGTCTTCACGTAAGAAGTATAAAACAACTTACAAAGACATTAAATATTATTTTGCTATGATTAATAAAGCGGTATTTAAAAACAAGTTGTCACCTTTTAATGAGATTTTGATTAAAAAGATTTACAAAGATAAGACAAAGAAATTCTGTTATGGGCAAGTGATTGCTTGGGAGTGGAAAAGAAAAGGCACACGACAATACTGGTTAGAAATGTTACCAGAATATAACAGTAAAAGAGATTTTGTGGACACTTTAGGCCACGAAATGGTCCACCTTTATCAAATGGCCAATAAGGGTGATTCAGGAAACCATAATAAGTTATTTTATAGTTTCAGACCAAAGTTAAATCAAATTGGCCTTGATTTATAATATGGAGAGAAGTGATGGCGAGAAGACAAGTAAAAGAACTAGACCCTTATTTAAAGGCTAGAATTGGTGAGGCAGTATTACAAGTAAGAGAACTTGCTAAACCAAGTAACATATCAGGTACAAGTAGAGTTTACTATGAGGGTAATTGGGTAAGAGATATACACAATAACTATACAGAAAAACAAGCACAAAAGATATTTGATAATATATCTCAATACAAAGATAAATTAGATTTCTTTCAAAAAAAATTAGACTATGTTTATGATGATAAAGATGAGAGTCCTATTCAAGCATATGAATACATAGCGAGGGTAAAGTGAAAATCTTTATAAAAACAATTATGGGAGTTATTGTCGCTTTATTTTTTGCGATAACCATATATTTTTATATACAAGATGGTAAGACCAGAGCAGCAGAAATAATACCAACTAAACCTGATTTTGAACACACAAACAATCAACAATTTTTAGATAACGTTTTACAATGTGTGGATTATGTCTATTGGAAAAATAAAGATTTTGAAAAAGTAAATGTAGAACTATTACTTGCTCAGGCAGCATTAGAATCAGGTTGGGGTGATAGTCGGTTTGCCAAAGTTGGTAAAAACTTATTTGGTATAAGAACATATGATTTACAAGACCCTCATATGTTACCATCAAATACTCCAAAGAAATGGGGTGTAAGAGTTTATGAACACGAATGTTATAGTGTAGAACACTATATTAAAATACTAAATAATGGTACAAGTTTTGAAGATTATAGGAAGTTGAGAGAAGAAGGAATTGACGACCCATTTAAATTAGTAGAAACACTTGGTGCCTACGCCTCAGATAAAAATTATTTTCCTAAAATTAAAAGTATAATTAAAACAATTAGAAACGAGTATAATATAAAATAATGTTTTTAACAATACTTACATTTCTATCGGCCATATCTATATCTATTATAGCGGCTGGGTATTCAATCATAGGTCTAGCAACATTGTTTGCTGGTGCTGTGATACCTATTATTGCTATGGGTTCAGCATTAGAAGTTGGTAAACTTGTTGCCGCCAGTTGGTTATATAATAACTGGAATAGTGATGTACCACGTTTACTAAAAGCATATCTCTTTGGTGCTATTATAGTTTTAATATTCATTACATCAATGGGTATCTTTGGTTTTCTATCAAAGGCACACCTTGACCAAGTAAAACCTACATCAGGTAATAACATAAAAATTTCTGTATTAAACAATCAAATTAATCAACAACAGTTAATTATAGACAGGTCACAAAAGACTTTAGATCAATTAGATAAAGCTTTAGATGTGTATATTGAAAAAGAATTTGTTACACGTGGTTTAAAAGAAAGACAAAAACAAGAAGAAGAACGAAACACTTTAAATACAGCAATCAATAACGCAAGTGATAAGATTGCTGAACTTACAAATGAAAAAGCGTCATTAAGTTTAGAACAAGATAAGATTGAAGCCGAAGTCGGACCAATTAAATATGTTGCTGAACTGATATATGGTGAGAACGCACAAGATAACTTTGATAAGGCGGTTCGTATTGTCATATTAATTCTTATATTTGTATTTGATCCTTTAGCTGTATTATTATTGATAGCGGCCAATATATCTTTAAGACAATGGCGTATGAAAAAGATACTTGTAAAAGAGAATCGAAATCAGGATTTAAGAAAAAAGATACAAAAATTAGAGAAAAGGAACAAGAGATTAAAAGGTTTTAAAGACATTACCAAAGGCTTAGGTGACAATCCAGACGAAATTAAGGTAAAATTAAACGAAATAATGTCAATAAATAACAGGCAGGACAGAAACATATAGGCTTGACATTTAGGCCAGATATGATATATTATAAGAATACGGAGGTTATATATTATGATGACAATTGAAGATGTAAATAGAACAATACCACAATTATCACATTTAAATTCAGATCAAATTAGACGGTTGACAAACGCCGAAAATAGGTGTAGAATGGCTGAAACTAATTGGTCAAAAGAATATTGGTATAATGTGTTTAAAAAATTAAGTGAAAAATATAATGCTATGGGATATTTTAGAAAAGTGATCGACTAATGAATATAATAAACAATACTATTAAAACATTTTTAATATTAGTTGCTGTATATACAGTTTATTCAATCCATATTATTAATGAAAATATTAAAGAGTCTGAAACAAAAGTAAAACGTAGTTTGGTTATGCTAGAAGATAAAGTGCTTGATGTAAAAGTAGAAAGTACAGTTGACAATTCATTTATTGATGAAAAATTAAATGATGTAAAAAAAGAGTTGGGTAGTATAGACTATGATTTATCAATGTATATGAAACAATTGAAAAATGATTTAATTATCTTATACAAAAAAATAGATAATGTTGAAAGCAAATTAAATAAACAAACAAAATATGAAAATGCTGTATATTAGGGAGGTACAATGAATATATTTTACTTAGATAAAGACCCTATTAAAGCTGCTCAAATGAGTTGTGATAAACACGTGGTCAAAATGATTTTAGAATCAGCACAATTGTTATCTACTTGTCATAGAGTATTAGATGGTACAGAATACTATGATAAAACAAAAAATGGTCGTAAGATAAAAAGATGGAAACATCCTAATTCAAATATGGAGGCCGTATTGTATAAGGCAGGCTGGATAAAACACCCTAGTACATTATGGTTATTTGAATCTGCTTATAACTATTTGTGGTTGTATAGACATATGATGGCTCTAAATGAAGAATACAAAAAAAGATATAATCACACAAAAAACCACTTAGCAATTCAAAAACTAGGTGATTTGTTAAAACACCCACCTAAAAATGCTGAGATAAATAAAATTGCTACTGATCCAACACCTGCTATGCCAGATGAATGTAAAATACCAGGTGATGTAGTTGGTAGTTATCGTAACTATTATATTATGAAGAAACAAAGATTTGCTACTTGGAAAGCTCCAGCAGTTGTTCCAGAGTGGTATCAAAAGAGTATTGGAAATGCCAGGTAAATGGGACGGTAGAAGCCGTATAACTAATAAGAAATACGAGGAAGAGTACAACAGGATTTTTAAAACTAATCCTATGGCCAAAGAGGTTAGAACACCGAAGTATAAATCAAAGGTAGTTAAACCTAAAAAAGGCAAAGGTAGTTTTAAAAGAAAAAAAACAATAGAACCAGATAATGGATGGAGTGGATTAGTATGATAATAGAGTTTGATTACACAGAAACAATAACGGGACCCCAAATACAAATGTTAAGAGAAGGATTAAAAGAATCTGAATTAAGTGAAGAACAAATAAAGGAGTTAGAACAATGAGAGAAGCATTAATAGAAGCTTTAAAATCACACGCTACAGGACATATAGATAAACATAGAGCAAATGTTGAAATATTATTACAAAAAGTAAATGGTATTGCTGAACATCCAGATGTTGTAGAAACAATTGAAAATGAATTAAAGATTATAGCTGAGTATGACGATCAATTAGAAATGCTAGAAAAGTATTTTATAACAAAAGATCCTTTTAAACAATAATATGTTCAATAAACTTATACAAAAGATAGGTAGAACTCACGCTAAGATTTTTGGTTATGTCGCTGATAAAGCTAAAACATCTAAATGGTGGGCAATAATATTAACTTTTTTAGTTTTATATGAAATAGTTGAACATATAGTTTACCCTATTTTGGTTCCATATCTAGCATATCATCATTGGTTTAAATAATGCCCATTTATACTTTTTTAAATAAGAAAACCAATAAAGAATATGATGAAATGATGTCTATTTCTGAAATGGAAGAGTATTTGGATAAGAATCCACACATAACACAGGTGATTAAAGGTCTAAATATTATTAGTGGTGCTTCAGGTATAACAATGAAAACGGATGGTGGATGGAAAGAAAATTTAAGTAGAATAGCAGAAGCACATCCAAAAAGTGCTTTAGCAGATAGATATGGTAAAAAATCTATTAAACAATCCAAAACAGAACAAGTATTAGCAAAACATAGGAAAAGGAAATAATATGGCTGACGATATACCAGATTATATGAGGGGGTTTGACCTTAATGAAGATTGGGGTATAACACCAGTATCAAAACCTGCCGAACAAACACAACCAACTATTGACCCTAGCGTCATAGAAAATTCAAATTTAGAAATAGCAAAAGTCAAAGATGATGTTTCATCTATCAAATCAATGATGAATGAGATAATGCAAATTGTGGCAGAAAAAGAAACTATCACAAAAGAAATATCAGATGAAGAAACACAACAAAGATTTAAAGATTTAGAAAAGATTATATTACCATTTTTATATAATCTATCTAAAAGTGACGAGCCTTACATACATTGGCCTAATAGAGGTCCAATCATTAAGGCACAAATAGAGAAAATCTTAAAACTAACGAGAGGTTAATATGATAGCGAAAGCAAAACATAAAGAACTAAAAACCAAAGTAAATGAAATTGAACAAAGAAGAAATAATGATAGAGGTATAAAGAGTTGGTTTGAATTAAGAGAACTCAAAAAGTTAAAATTAAAAGCAAAGGATAAACTAAATGATATTAAGCAAAAACTTCACGCTTAAAGAGCTAGTTGCCAGCCAGACGGCTGACCGAAAAGGAATTAATAATAATCCTAATGAGGATCAAATTAACTCTTTAAAGTTATTATGTGAAAAAATTTTACAACCAGTACGAGATCACTTTGGTAAAGTCGTAAGTGTGAGCTCCGGATTTAGATCCGAAGAATTGTGTGAGGCCATTGGCTCAAGCAAAAATTCACAGCACGCTAAAGGCCAGGCGGCCGATTTTGAAATCTTTGGAGTTTCCAACCAAGAATTGGTAATTTGGATAGATCAAAATTTAGATTATGACCAAATGATATTGGAGTTTTGGAAAGGTCCAGATGAACCGAACTCTGGTTGGGTACACGTATCGTACAAAAAAGAAGGAAATAGAAAAGAACTATTGAGAGCTTTTAGAAATCAATTTGGTAAGACACAATACGAGAAGTACGAATACTGAACGCCTGACGAACTTAATAATATGTATATGAAAAAGGGCATTTAAGGGTTGACAAACGCCCTATATTATGATATATTATGGAATACAATAAATGAAGGTGAAATATTATGGCAAAAAAAGAATTTAAATTTATAGATTTAGACAAGACATTACTTCCTAAAACCAAAGGTATGAAAGTAGATGGTTTTAGATTTTACAATATAGACGGTAAAAATTATCCATCAGTTACAACAGTATTAGGCCAACTTAAAAAAGATGGTTTACAAAAATGGCGTGACAGTATTGGTGAGAAAGTTGCTCAATGGGAAATGGGTAGAGCAGCTCGTAGAGGTAAAGCTACTCACACTTTAGTAGAACAATATATTAAGAACGAAACACCATCAATCCGTGATGTGTTACCATTAGGTTTATTCAAACTATTAAAACCTTACATAGATCAAATAGATAACATACATTTACTAGAGGCAATTATGTATAGTAAAAAACTTACAATTGCTGGTCAAGTGGACTGTGTTGCTGAATACAATGGTAAACTATCTGTAATTGATTTTAAAACGGCCAACAAACAAAGAGAAGAAAGTTGGATTGATAATTACTTTATGCAAACTACAGCATATGCTCATATGTATGAAGAAACATTTGGTACACCAATAGAACAAGTGGTTATTTTATTAGCAAGTGAAGATGGTACTTCACAATGTTTTATCAAAGAAAAGAAAGATTACGAACAAGACCTTATGAAGGCAATTGATGGCTTTTATAAATATTATGAAGAATTAAACAAAGATAAAATAAGCAAGTAGATCAAAAAGGTGGCCTCGTTTTATCAGCAAGGAGGCTATGAAGAAATTAATTTTAAGTTTTATATTAAGTTTATTTGTTTTTTCTGTTAATGCTGACCATTCAGACGATTATGGTGATTATTATTTTCAACAAATACCAGCTTTGTGTTCAACACCAGAAAAAATAGAAAACTATCTAAAACATTATAAGTTTAAACCAGTAAGTATATCATTGGGTAGAGAAGGAATGGTAGAAGGTGGTCAACCTGTTTTTATGATAACTTATTATATATCTGAAGACGGTACTCAAACATCAGCAACTATTGATGTACCAAGTGGCGCTGAAAGATGTATATTATTTCATACATTTGATTTAACAGAAGCGCCAAAATAACATTGACAATTTAAGACCATTATGTTATATTGGTAATGGTTATAACTATGGGGGTGAACGCTAGTGGTAGTAACCCCCATTTATGAAAGGTGTGAAATGAACAGTAAAGAATTTAGTTTAAAAATTGAAAGTCTAGTCAAAGAAAAAAGGTGTTCTCATATGGACGCCGTGCTATTATTTTGTGAAGAAAACGAAATAGATCCAGGCACAGTATCAAAACTTATTTCAAAATCATTAAAAGAAAAAATCAAATTAGAAGCAACCAATAAGAGGATGTTAAAGTATCCGAAGTGTGGCCAATTGCCTATTTAATTTATGTATGGAGGGTTTGATGTATTTAAAGTTTATTTGGGTGTTAAACTACATTTTACCACAAAAAATTATGACTATATACAATATGGTGGAAAAGTCAACTGTAAACTTGAAACATTTACCAAAAGAAATGATAGATACTTCTTTCACAAACTGAGCAAACAATATGGACAAAATGATATACTTGATTTCTTTGTTGCTAACTTTGCTACAGATAGCAAGGGATGGGTTGGTAATCTTTTACAAAGAGATGGTAGAGATGTTTACTTGGATTATAAAAAGCGTAAAGAAGCATTTGCCTACCATTTTAGGGCTGATTGCGTACGGATTAGTGATGACTTTATTCGGAATAATATTCGTTTTGATGATGGTTTCGTTTGCCATAATGGACAACATCCACGACTTTTACGTTTACTTATTCAAAAAAGAGCGGCTCAGCAGACCATCATTGTGCTTGACCAAATCTTATCGTTTAGTAAGAATTGGAATAAAAAAATTACCGAGAAAGTTGTATGGCCTAAAATCTCATCTACGCTTACCAGACTAAAACCTTTTATTCGGTTTAATGAAACAGAATGTAAACTGATTATGAAAGATGTATTTGTAAACAAATGAAAAGAGTATTTTGTATTGGAAATGGTGAAAGCCGTAGAAGTATAGATTTAAGACAGTTAAGAGAACACGGTAAGATATATGGTTGTAATGCCCTATATAGAGATTTTACACCAGATGTATTAGTAGCTGTAGACCAAGGTATAATGCACGAAATATATCATAGTGATTACCCATATGAAAATGAATGTTATTTTAGAAACTGGTCAAAAGTACCTGCTGAACTATATGAAAATATGATTAAGTCTGGTGTAAGTGAAGATGATATAAAATTGGCAAGAGAAGAAGGCGCCTTTTATGAAAATAAAAGAACACCAGAAACAAATCATTTTGTAATGCACGGTTCAAGTGTGGCTGGTGCTGTGAACATAATTAAAAAAGATAAATCAAAACAAAAAAAACACGTACAACAAAAAACAATTAAGATTTCTTGGATAAAAGATAATGATAAGTCAAATTGTATAAATGACATATTAGATAAAAAGAAAGATCCAGGTTGGGCAGCTGGTCCTACTTCAGGTTATATTGCCTGTGTCAAAGAACAACCTGATGAAATTTATCTAGTTGGCCACGATTTGAATAGTACAACTGGTAAAGTCAACAATATGTACAAAGGCACAGACAATTATGTTGTGGCAGATCACTCACCTACACCAAGTGTCAATTGGGTACAACAATGGAAACAGACATTTTGGGACTTTAATGGTAGAAACACACATAAAAAGATACAATTTTACAAGGTCAACCCTAATTTAAGAGATATGAATGAAGTTAATAAACCTGTATTAGAATGGGATGGTACGGTCATAAACCTAAAATATATTGATATGGCTGAATTTAAAAAGAGATTTAATATCAAATGAGCATTGACTTTTTAGTCAAAGTGTGTTATATTATACAGAATATGTTAAAACAATTAAAGATTCGAACTTTGATTGGCCTTGTGGCTGAACAACGCTTAAGCGGGTGTAAGGCGAGGGTAGTGAGGGTTACGGCCTAGTGGCTGAAGACACACTATTTTGCTGTGAGTACAGACCATCTAAAATTAGATTGGACGCTTCTGGAAAGCTTGTGGGTAAACCAATAAGTCCCACCAGGTACATATTAAGAGGTAATTATGTTTGATAAAATAATGTATAGAATTTTAGGAGCTATTGATGATTTCTTTTCTAGCATTGAAAACTTTTTTACAAAGAAAAATAAAAAAAAAACAAGAACTCTTATAAATAAAAATGAAGGCGATTAAACAGCCTACACAAATACAACGAATACAAAGTAATAAGGAGAAAATATGGACTTTGAAACATTAAAAAGCTCGTCAAGTAATTTTGACAAACTTACAAAAGCACTAGAGCAAAATCTTGCTCCAGAAGATCAATCAAATAAAAACAAATACCAAGACGACAGATTTTGGAAACCAGAGTTAGATAAAACTGGTAACGGTTATGCTGTTATTAGATTTTTGCCGGCAGTTGAGGGTGAAGATTTACCTTGGCAAAGAATTTGGTCACACGCTTTCCAAGACAAAGGTGGCTGGTATATTGAGAACTCACTAACAACACTAGGCCAAAAAGATCCTGTGTCAGAAGAAAATACAAGACTATGGAATACAGGTTTAGATAGTGATAAAGAGATAGCAAGAAAAAGAAAAAGAAAATTATCTTACTACTCTAATATATTAGTTGTTTCAGACCCTAAACATCCAGAAAATGAGGGTAAAGTATTTTTATTTAAATTTGGTAAAAAGATATTTGATAAGATTACTGAAGCGATGCAACCAGCATTTGATGATGAACAACCAATTAACCCATTTGATTTTTGGAAAGGTGCTAACTTTAAACTAAAAATCAGAAAAGTTGATGGTTATTGGAACTATGACAAGTCTGAATTTGAAGGCGTGTCAACTCTTGCTGAAAGTGATGACAAGATTAAAGAAATCTGGTCAAAACAATATGCTCTTAAACCTTTCCTTGACCCTAGTAATTTTAAAACCTATGATGAACTTAAAGAGAAACTGAATAGGGTAATTACGGGTGATAGAAACGCTAGTACCGTTGAAAATGCAAACCTCCCGCCAAAAACCAACGATACAGCGAAAAGCACACCAGTTAGTGCTCAACCAGAAGCTAGTGATGATGACGATACGTTATCTTACTTTAGTAAATTAGCTGAGGAAGAGTAATCTATCTCTCTCATAACTGAATGCTTAAGAGGCCGTTAGAAATAACGGCCTCTTTTTTTATTTTCAGCGTATAAATATTGTTATGGCAAATATACTAGATCCACTTGTAGATAAGCAAGGTGGCATAAGAAAATCAGCAGCTTGGTATAGAAGTAATGTAGCTTCTATCGCTGATAGAGTGACGGCCAGAAAGTTAATGAATCAAGGTAAGTTAATTGGTAGACCTAGTGCTGGTAGATTAAATATGTTCTTTTATGACCCTAAAACAAAACAGAAACTACCATATTATGACACTTTTCCACTAGTCTTACCACTTGAACCAATTAAAGGTGGTTTTTTAGGTTTAAATTTTCACTATTTACCATATTTGTTAAGATTTAACTTATTACAAAGATTACAAAAATTTGCTGATGGTGGTATGAAATCAACTACAAAGTTTGAAGCGAATTATGATGATGTTAAAGGAATTAATTTAGTAAAACCAACAATTAAAAAATATTTGTATAGTCACGTGAGATCACAGTTTTTAAAAATAGATTTTGATGAGGCAGCTTTGGCTGTTTATCTACCTGTACAACAATTTAAGAAAGCAGGAACAAATAAAGTTTATTCTGATAGTAGGAGAATGATTTAATGAAAACAATTAAAAAAATTATAGCAAAAATATTTGGCATAAAACAATGTCAATGTAAAGGTAAATAATGGCGATTTTAAAAGGCGGCCGAAGAATAGGAAATTTTGATATTAGACTTGGTTTACCTAGGGATAAGTCTTTAGATAATGTTGAAAGTGATCCTAGAATTGGTAGAGAAGCAGGTCCATCAGGTGAAAGAATTGTAAATACAGCAGAAGCTAGAATTGCTCAAGCGGCTAAAGGTGCTAAATCAGCAAGAGTACAAAGAGGTTCAGATTTAACAGGTGATGATAGTAAAAAAACAAGACGACAAGGAGAAACAACAATAGGCAGATTTTTAGCGATGGTCGGCCAAGGTGAGGGTTTTGCTTTTACAAATAGATTTATTGTTCAAATTAATTTACCAAATAGTTTACTTTTTGATTCAAATAGTGGTGAAACAAGTGTAGTTGCTCCTAATGAATTAACATCATCTACAATGGTAAGAACCGTTAATGCTATGTGTAACAAGGCAGAATTTCCTAGTAGAGATATAGAATCAACAGAATACATAACTTATGGTCCTCAAAGAAAAATGCCAACATCATACACTTTTCCTGGTCAAATAGAAATGAGTTTTTATGGCGACAAATATTTAAGACAAAGATCATTTTTTGAAAACTGGCAAAAGGCTATGTTTGATATAGATAGCCACAATATGAATTACTATGATAATTATGTTGGTACAATTGATATTTACCAATTAGGTAATTCAGTTGAAACAATAGAGTCAGGTGGTGATGATATAGCAGGCAAGGCCGAAGTTGCTACACAAATTACATATGCTGTTAGATTGTTTGAAGTTTATCCTGAAACAATTGGTACTGCCTCTTTAGAATATAGTAATACGGCGACAGTACACAATTTACCAATCACGTTTGCTTATAGAACTTGGAGAAACTTGACACTTGATGGTATGCCAGGAGTTGGATTTGGTTCAACAGAAAAACCAGAATTTGAAGGCATAGGAGATAATATGAATATAGGTCAAGGTGGTGAAGGACAGTTTTTACCAACGTCACAAATATATTCAGTTAATCCTTTGGCAGGTAAAAAGAAATCACTTATTAAAAAACCTAGTGGGTTTTTAAGTAAACTACCTCCTGAATTAAGAAGAGCAGGACGTGATGTAGTAAATCAAGTTAAGAGAGGTTTACCAATCGGTAGAATAACAGGTGGAAGAGTATTTCCACCATTTTTATAATTAAAATAGAAGGAGTAAATTATGGCTTTACCAAAAATTGAGGCGCCAAGATATGAGTTGACACTTCCCTCTAAAGATCAAAAAATAGAATATAGACCTTTTTTAGTAAAAGAAGAAAAAGTTTTATTATTGGCTTTAGAAGATGGTGGACAACAAGCACTTATTCGTGCTGTAAAAGATATTGTAAAATCTTGTACATTTAATACTATTGATGTAGAAAACTCTCCACTATTTGACCTTGAATATGTATTTTTACAAATACGAGCAAAGTCAGTAGGTGAGATTTCAAAATTAAAAGTATTATGTCCTGATGACAATGAAACTTATGCTGATGTTGATATTGACTTAACTAAAATAGAGGTTCAAGTTGATGAAGAACATTCAAATGAGATTGTTATTGATAAAGATAAGAAAATAGGAATATTTTTAAGATATCCTAGTATTGATGATGTTGAGGAAATTAAAGACTTAACAGCGGCCGATACAGCAGACTTATTTAATATAATGGCAAGAGGTATTGATACAATATATTATGGTGAAAAAACATATACTGGTTCTGATTACACTAAAGAGGAGATGAACGAATTTTTAGAAAATTTAGATGCTCAAATATTAAATAAAATTAAGAGATTTTATGATACGGCACCTAAATTGACAAAAGAGGTAGAAGTTGTAAATCCAAAGACCAATGTTAAAAGTAAGGTAACATTGGAAGGATTATACGATTTTTTCGGATAGCCCTCTCACACGATAGTTTACAAAACTATTTTGAAACTAACTTTGCTTTGATGCAACATCATAAATATTCATTGACGGAGTTAGAAAATATGTTGCCTTGGGAGAGGGAGGTGTATATCAATCTGTTGGTCGCTCATCTAAAAGAAGAGCGTGATAAAAGAAAAAGGGAGATGAAGTAATGGAAGAGAGTATTACAGTACCATCTGATAAAAAAGAGGTATCAAAAAAAGTAAACGTAGAATTAGAAGTTGACACATCTGTAAAAGATTTAGGACCTAATCCATACGCTAAATTAATTCATTTGGCAAGAGCAGTAGATAGTTGGAGAATATTTCCAAGAGTGTTTATATCTACATACATTTATCTATTATATAAAGTAGTAATTTGGTATATGAATTTATCAAGTCCTACTATGGAACAATCAGGCTTAGTATCAATCGTAGTTGGTGCTGGAGCGGCTTGGTTTGGTCTATACACAGGTAGTAGAGCAAAATCAGATAAGAAATAATTAAATGCCCGAACAATATGTACTAAAAGACGAATTAGCAAAAGAAGTAGTTAAGTCTATGAAACCTAATTTAGGTGGTAGACGTGTTATGGGTAATAAAGATAGTTTAGATATTGAAATTAAAGAAAATAAAATATTATCTGATTTAAAAGAAAATAGTTTAAAACAAAACAATCATTTACAAAAAATATCTTATTCAATGTCTGCTATGGTAGGTTTTGAAAGAGATAAACAGCGTAGAGCTAAAGATCAACAAACTGAATTAGCCAGAGAACTAAAAAAAACTATGGCAAGAGGTGGTGCTATGGGTCCTAGTGGTGTAACAGGCTCACCTAAAACAATGAGTGGTGAAGGTGGTGGAATGGGGATTATGGGTAAAGCATTAGCATTTTTAGGACTAGGTACTGCTGGAACTGCTGGTGCTAAACAATTACTAAAATTAAGAGGTTCAAAATTAGGTGGAGGTACTGAAAGATTTTTTGGTGTAAATAAAGGTTATGACCCTAGAGCTGCTAAAAAATTAGGTGTAGGTGGTACAGCAAAAGCATTAGGAAAAAGAAGTTTAGGAGGTTTATCAAAAATGGCTACAGGTAAAGCTGGTGTCTTATCTGCTCTATTTGCTATACCATCTTTGATGTTAGATTATTCTGATATGAAAAAATCACAAGCTGAAGGTGATGATTACGGCGCTAGTGAGGCACAAGAAAGTATGGTAGGAACAGGAGGTGCTGTAGCTGGATCTCTTGCTGGAGCGGCTACTGGTGCTGCTATTGGTTCTGTTGTTCCTGTAATAGGTACGGCAATCGGTGGTTTAATAGGTGGTTTAATAGGTGGTTTTGGTGGTTCTAAATTAGGTAAAGGATTATTTAAAACTAAAGCAGAAAAAGAAGCAGAAGCGGCTAAAAAGAAAAAAAATGAAGAAGAACTGGCTAAAAAATATAATTACGATAAACTTAATCCTAAAGATTTAAGTAAAGAAGCTGAGAAAGCACCTGAAATGAAAGAGGCCAAAAAAGGCATTGATATGACTAAAAAACCTGATTTATCAGCTACAGCAAAAGTTGAGGGTGGAAAAGTTACAGGTGTTGAAGGAGATATGGCTTCAATATTAGCGGTAGAGAGATTGAAATTAGGAAAAACTAAAGCAGGACAAAAATCAAGTGCTGATTTTGATAAAATGATGTTTGGTGATACTTTTGCTGGTCAAAGTAGAGAATTAAAAGAGGGTGAAGGAGCTAGAAGTACCGAAGATATTATTGAAAAAGATGGTAAGAAATTTGCTGTATCAAAAACTAGTCAAATTAATTTAAATGATGCCGAACAAGAAATTGCTAAAAATGGTTATATGAAGTTATATAACGATATATTTGGATATTACTATGAATTATATAAAAATAAAGACTTTCAAAAATTATTAAAAAATGATCCTGATAAAGCTAAAGACGCTGAAAAGATAATATTTGATAAAGTACAAGATCAAATATTTGGCAGAGGTAGAAATTTAGGATTTGCTTCAGCAGCATATTTTAATGGTATGATTAGAAATAATAAAGCAAGTGAGATTATTAATAGAGCACAACAAAACGCTTATGCTGATGCTAAAAAAATAGGAACCGAAGAAGCAGGTAAAACAATGTTTGATAAAGTTAAAGGTTTCTTCAAAGGTTTTCAAGGAGAAGAGGCAGGCACAGCAGGCGATATTGCTGGAGAAGCTGCTATGGAAAATGCTGCTGGCGATCAGACTGAAACACAAAAACCAGGCGATAAGAAAAGTATATTTTCTAAATTTAAAACAGTATTGAGAGGTTTAGCAAAAGTTAGTCCTATATCGGCTGCTACTATGGCAATTATGGATAAAAATAAAATGCCTGAAGAAAATGCTCAATTCGGTGATATACCAACAGAAACAAAACCTAAAACAAGAGCAGATATAGCAAAAGATAGAATGATGAATATGGTTTTAAATCCTGAAGATGGTAAATATTACCCACCAGATTCACCAGTTTTGAACAAGTTTAAACCAAATGATTTGAGAAGTGTAAAAGACATATTAGATTCAGGTCAATCAACACAGGCCGCTTCTGCTATGGCAGTATCAAATAACAATGTCAATAATGTAAGTAATAATAGTAATCAAAATATTTACACAGGTAAATTAAATGTTGATGTTGACAACTATGCTGAGAGAGTAAACGACTTTTAGTAAATACCTAATTCTTTTTCAGTAAAGATTTTAAATTCTAAACCATTATCATTACAATAGACATCAGCGGCTTGCCATTTAGCCACATTTTTGATATACTCTAAACTCTCCCTCATAAATGCCTTTGATTTTTTTAGTTTGGGTGTAGGTTTTTTAGTTTGTGCTGATGGTTTTATCTCTATCATATAACGCTTGCCTTTTTTGGTTTTTATGATAAAGTCAGGATAGTAACGGTGAACTTTACGATCAAGTGGATTAACATATGGTATAGCTAATTCTTCACTTGCCCAATATATAATATCCTCATTTTTATCACAATAGACCATAAACTTACGCTCCCAATTTGAACGATAGACTATTCTTGTATGGTCGCCAGCGTATTTGCTAGGGTTGGTGGGTCTGTAAATACCCTTATATGTTGCTCTCTTTTTCATTATAAATATTACTAACAAAGGTTATTTATGGCGAACATACCACTACAACAATTTAGAGCTAATAGATTATTAAATTCTAAATCTAATAATTCTACAGGTAAATTTGTTGATTCTATTACAAATACATCAGCAACAGAAATTACAGATTCAATACAAGAATCAATGAAAAAAGATCCATTGAAATTTGCTGGATTAAGATATCCATTAGATATTGGTAGTGAGGGTTTAGGTCACTATGTTATATTTTATTGTATATCAAATAATTTTGGTAGTGGTACTTCTAGTGACAAAGTAATGGCGGCTAGAGTGGGTTTGGCAAAACCAATTATTGGTCGTGGAGGAGGCGGTAGAGATACAGGTGATCCAGAAATAAAAGATTTAAGGGTTAATCAACAAGGTGTAAATCCAGGATCTCTAAAATCAAACAATAGTGTAATATCAAAATTTCCAACACATAGCGTATCAACAGGTGCTATCGCATTGTATTTACCTCCAGGAGTTAAAGTTAGTTATGGAATGACATATGATACAGAACCTACAGACTTATCAGGACAATTATTAGGAACTATAGGTGAAGCTAAAAACGCTACAGGCGCTTTTGAAAAATTTAAAACATTAGCTGGTGGTGCTGTAGGTGGTGCGGCTACTGAATTGGGTAAAGCAGTTGGTGATTTATTTGGTAATGCTTCAATAGGTGATCCTGTAAAATTAGGTTCAAAGGCATTAGGTATTGCTATTAACCCACACGAAGAACAATTTTTTAATAAACCAAATTTTAGATCATTTAATTATACATTTACATTTTTCCCTAAAAGTGAAGATGAAATGGAAATGGTACATAACATTATATGGTTATTTAAATATCATATGCATCCAGGCTATGACGCTTCATCTGTAGGTGGAAGAGTTTTTAAAGTGCCTTCAGAATTTGAAATATTTTATTATTACAAAAATAATATAAACGATTTTTTAAATAAAATTACAAGAAGTGTATTAGAAACTATGGACGTAACATATGGACCTGAAGGTAAGTTTAGCTCGTTTAATGAATACATTATGAATACAGGTTTAGGAGAAACTATAAAGGGTGCTCCGCCTGTACAGACAAATTTAACTTTAGCGTTTAAAGAAACTACATTTATTACTAAATCAGATATTGAAAGAGGTCACTAATGGCATATTTTGAAAAGTTTCCTAAAATACTATACGACATAGACAACACAAAGAACTATAAACTTGTAACAGATATATTAAGACGAGTTAAAGTAAAAGAGTCAATTAGAGATAATGTCGAATTATTTGACAAATATGATGTAGATAGTGGTGATTCACCTGAAACAATTGCCTACAAGATATATGGATCAGTTAGATATTATTATGTTATACTATTATTGAA
>Ga0255763_1000501_pt1 | contig 43497 bp, 45 predicted proteins | sample 041ome_2_FD_179963 | JGI IMG/M metagenome (GOLD analysis project Ga0255763, IMG submission 179963) | Coastal salt marsh microbial communities from the Groves Creek Marsh, Skidaway Island, Georgia - 041406US metaG (version 2) | ecosystem: Environmental > Aquatic > Marine > Intertidal zone > Salt...
GAATAGATGACCTAAATGCGTCCAATGTTACTTCTGGAACTCTTGATAACGCCAGACTTCCTGGTACCATCTCAGTCTCCAATTTGGAAGCGACGGCCAACCTGGTGGTCGGGGGTCCTGCGGACATTATCGGAACACTTTCCGTCGGAGGGTCGTTAACAGGATCATCCGTAACGGTGACAGGTGATATCCAAGGTCTCAACTTGACATCTACAGGGACTCTCTCTGCCGACGGTATCACTTCATCGGATAACGTGACCATCACGGGTGCAGATAAATCTCTTACTGCTTCTAATATTACCACATCGAATTTGACAGTATCAAACTTTCACAGCATAACGGGAACCCTATCCGCATCCAACGTCGAGACCTCAAACTTGACTGTCAGTAATAGGTTATCTGGAGGCACGATCTCGGTTTCCAACATCGAAGCGACGGCCAACCTGGTGGTCGGGGGTCCTGCGGACATCACTGGGACACTTTCCGTCGGTGGTTCACTTACGGGGTCGTCTGCAACGGTCACGGGACAGCTTCAGGGTGCCACCGTATCATCCACGGGACATGTGATAGCAACAGGTTCACTTACAGGTGCTTCCTCTACGGTCACGGGGCAGGTTCAGGGTGCCACCGTATCATCCACGGGACATGTGATAGCCACAGGTTCACTTACAGGTGCTTCCGCTACGGTCACGGGGCTGGTTCAGGGTGCCACCGTATCATCCACTGGACACGTGATAGCAACAGGTTCGATCACAGGGACAACAGTAAATACGCCAACTTTGGTTGTGAGCAATGATGCTCAGATTACCGGTAACCTCACGGTATCTGGTGGGTTGGTTACGATCACAAGTACCACCACTGGTACCAATCAGATCAATATCACCAACAACGGGACGGGACCAGCCCTCATAGCAAAGCAGACCGGTGATCAACCCGTCGTGAACTTTTTGGACGACAGCACAAGCGCCCTTTTCATATCGGGTGGTGAATTGGCAGGCAAGGACGGGTTTGTGGGTCTCGGAACGGAAACCCCACAGGAACGCTTGGATGTTCAAGGTAATATTGTTTCAAGCGGGACAATCTCGTCGACTAACGTCGCGACATCCAACTTGACTGTCAGCAATAGGTTATCCGGAGGCACCATCTCAGTCTCCAACGTGGAAGCAACGGCCAACCTGGTTGTGGGAGGTCCTGCGGACATCACGGGAACACTCTCTGCGGCCGGAATAACTTCGTCGGCAGCCGTGAATGTCACCGGGACCATTTCCTCGTCGTCCACGGTCACTGGAACGGATGTGGTGGTTTCTGGAACCGCACAGGGTCTCAACTTGACTTCAACCGGAACCCTCTCTGCGGCCGGCATCACTTCGTCGGCAGATACAAATATCACTGGAGCCCTTAATCTCACCCTTTCGGACAATGGAAGTGCCGCAGGTCCCGAGTTCACAATGCACCGCTACTCGGCGGATCCTGCTGCAGCAGACTACATTGGACAGATTAAGTTCACAGGTGAGCACAGTGGGGTTGGTGGCGACCAAGTTTACGCCAAGATAACAGGTAAAATCAGTGACGCTACTCAAGGTTCAGAAGATGGGCTGATTGAGGTTGCCGTGGTGGATGCGGGTTCTAATAAAATCACAACGCGATTTACAAACAACGCTCTCAAACTCATCAATACAACAGGTCTGGAAGTGGACGGGACGATTAGTGCTACGGACAATGTGACCATTTCGGGTGCTGACAAGATCCTCACCGTCAGCAACATCTCCACGTCCAACCTGACAGTCAGCAATCGTCTCTCGGGTGGCACCATATCGGTCAGTAACATTGAAGCCACTGCCAATCTGGTGGTGGGAGGACCTGTTGATATTACTGGAACGCTTTCGGCTGGAGCGATTGATGGTTCGTCTTTGACCGTTACTGGTGACGTCCAAGGTGCCAGTGCCTCTTTGGGAGCGATTGATGGTTCGTCTTTGACCGTTACTGGTGATGTCCAAGGTGCCAGTGCCTCTTTAGGAGCGATTGATGGATCGTCTTTGACCGTTACTGGTGATGTCGAGGGCACAAGTGCTTCTCTGGGAGCGATCGATGGTTCGTCCTTAACGGTGACTGGTGATGTCCAAGGTGCCAGTGCTTCTCTGGGAGCGATTGATGGATCGTCTTTGACCGTTACTGGTGATGTCGAGGGCACAAGTGCTTCTCTGGGAGCGATCGATGGTTCGTCCTTAACGGTGACTGGTGATGTCCAAGGTGCCAGTGCTTCTCTGGGAGCGATCGATGGTTCGTCCTTAACGGTGACTGGTGATGTCGAGGGCACAAGTGCCTCTTTGGGAGCGATCGATGGTTCGTCCTTAACGGTGACTGGTGATGTCGAGGGCACAAGTGCCTCTTTGGGAGCGATCGACGGGTCGTCTTTGACCGTTACTGGTGACGTCCAAGGTGCCAGTGCCTCTTTGGGAGCGATCGACGGGTCGTCTTTGACCGTTACTGGTGACGTCCAAGGTCTCAACTTGACATCTACAGGAACTCTCTCCGCGGCTGGTATCACCTCATCGGCGGATACTACTGTGTCTGGAACTTTAACTGCGACCGCCAACATTGCCGCGGGAGGGAATGTGGTGGCAACAAATAATGCATACGCAAGTTTCTTCTTCGGAGACGGAGGTCTTTTGAGTAACGTCACTGGCGGGGGAACAACTCCTACACTTCAGGAAGTCACTACAGAAGGATCCACAACTTCGGATCTCGTCACCGTCGGTGGTTTATCATCAACCGCAGACGTGAATGTTACCGGGACCCTAAGTGCATCCGCCAACCTAGAGATCGGGACATCGAACCTGTTTGTGGACACCGCCACGGGCAACGTCGGCATCGGGACGAACAACCCCACCAGTATGCTCTACGTGGATGGCGACATCATATCCAATCTTTCCCTCCAAACAAAGGCCGTCCGCATTAGCAACACACCCGAGTCAAATCTATACTTCAATCCAAATCTCACCGTGACGGGTTCGCTTACCGCCGGAGGAGACGTCAAGTCCGGCACCACCTTCCGAGGACCCGACATGGTTCTCTCGGGAACCGCGACGGTCGGGACGCTGACGACCTCCAATATCACTCACGATTCGGAACTCACCATTACATCAAACTTACTCATGGGTCCTGGTACCACTCTCACGGCGTCCAACATCGTCGGGGCCTCTCCGGTCACCATCAGTTCCAACCTTGTGATGGCCTCGGGGTCTAGTCTGACGACCTCCAATCTCGTCGGTTCGTCCTTCCTAACAGTGACCGCCAACACCAACGTGGTCGCGGAGTTTACAGAATCGTCACGGTACTACCATGTCAAAGAACCAAGGTCTGCGATGACAGCAAATTCCAGTTTTGGTTACACGGCCAGTGTAAGTTCAGAATTATCTAGCGACTGGACTGGATGGAAAGCTTTCAATGGAGTAGTTGGAGACGATGGATGGCATGATGCTGGTAGTAAGTATAGCACAAGTGATGGATCCTATATCGGTAGCAATTCACTCGGTGGATATAGCGGAGAGTGGATAAAATTACAATTACCCGATAGCATAAAATTAACTCAAATTAGAATTGCACCCAGACTCGTTCATCCTGACAGGACTCCTAAAGATGCTGTATGTTTGGGAAGTACGGATGGTTCAAATTGGTATTCACTGACTTCTTGGACAGGTGCAACGTATACCGATGGTTTATTTACTAATTTTTACGTAAACACTGACAATTATTATGATTATATTGGTATTGTGACAACTCGAATCGAATCACTCGACGGTACTGTAAATATCAGTGAAATTGAATATTACGGCACCCCCTACACTGCTGCGACTAACGACGGCACGGACGTCCTCCTTAAGACCGTCCCGAACACACCCAAGACAGAATTCTTGGAGGTTTACTATGACGCGAAGGAATACTCTGGAACTGGAAACATTACGGACGAGACCGGTAATGGTAACACAGGGACGCCTTCGGTAAATGTTTCTTTCACAAGTACAGATCCAAAGTCATGGAACTTTGATGGGATTACCGCAAATATATCCGCGACCTTCAATTCAAACACGTTGGATGCTGGTAATGTACATTCAATTTGCATGTGGATAAAACCAAATGCGATACAATCTTCTTATAAAAGTTTGTTTTCATGTGGACAAGAGTCAAATAACAATTTAACAGGTGTTTTTCTTTATAATGGGTATGTAGTCTTTTTACACTATGGAAATAATCTTGTAAGTGATTATTTAGTTGAATTAGACAAATGGATTTTTATTACATGTACTTATACCCCTGGGCGCAAAATTTATGTGAATTCGCAATTTGTGAAGAGTGATACTTATTCTAGTTTAAATATCTCGAATTTTTCAGCAAAACTTGGTGCAAATTTATCAAATGGAGAACTTTTCGACGGTTCCATCGCCAACTTCAGGTTCTATAATCGCCCCCTTTCAGAGGACGAGATATGGGAAATTTATAGCTACCAGAAGGCGTACTTCAGCATTTCACCAGATGTAGTGACCTACAAGGCGGGGAGGGTCGGCATCGGGACCAGCGAACCGAGGGCCGTTCTGGATGTCGTCGGGGACGCTATGTTTTCCGAAGGTAGTGTGATTCCAGCTTTCAATGCATATAAAATTGATGACGCGGGTCAAGTATATGATCAGACCGACTACATTTGGAACACTGAACATGTTGACAGATTGAATAATTATGACACAACAAATGGTAGATTTACCGCACCAAGCAGGGGATACTATTATTTCTGGGCTAGTTTTGAAATGTATGGTACTACAACATCACCCGCCAATTACAAATACGCTCAATTTTATAAAAATGGCAGTGTGTACACCCCAACGAACGCCTATACACCAGTCCAATATACGGGAGCCTCTCATCAACAAATGAATATCGCGCATGTTATATATCTCGAAGCAAATGATTACGTCACTGTGAGAACGTATGGCACGACTCGAGGAATGCAGACGTCATTTCTTGGATTTAAAATTGGTGCTTAATCTAAATATGTCTCATCTCAGTGTTAAAAGTTCTTTAAATGAAAACACAGATGGTTCTGCAATAATTACAATCGAATTATGTCCAGTGGCATATAAAACATTTAAACATCTGGCAAATGATCCGTGTTTTTGGGTAGAAAACGCAGTTCAGACGCGAGTATCAATAGAAGCGGAACGGATAGTAACTCGAGAAACAAATAAACATCTTGAAAATGGAACTATGCCAATAAATGTAACCAAGGCATCACTTATATTGGATGCAGAACTTCCAGAATAAATCTTTCCTAACCAATTAGTAGAAAACCATGCCAACCTATGACGGTATCGGATCGTCCATCACCCACAACGTCGAAGTTGATGGCAATCTGTTTCTACAGGACATCGAGGGAGGCCCAGACAGCACCCGTGTTCCTCTAGAAATTTTCAGCAATTTGGTGAGTTCCTCGGTCGAGTCCGCCAATTCCCGCATGCTCCGTTTGAGGGTTCAGAACTACGGCGAAACGAACACTGACAACTCCTACGTGACCGACATGGGCATCCGTGGCGATCCAGGTAAGGACTACTTCTTCATCACGGCGCCCCAGAATACGTCCAACGTCGGAGACCAGAACACCTTTGTCATCTCCACTACGTCCAACGTCGGTATCGGGACGACGGACCCAGGTCACTACCGCCTCTTGGTCAACAATTCCAGCACCAAGCACTTTGGGGTTCCAGGGAATGACACGCCGAGCACTGGCGACACCCTTGTCTACAATGAAGACGGCGAGTGGGTCTACCACTTTGTCGAGGGAACCTTGCCTCCGGGTACGGTAGACAATGAAATCCTCACGTGGAACGGATCGAACTGGGTTCCTAACAGCAGTATTATCACCACGAACTCCAATACCTCCATCGGAATAGGTACGTACACCCCCTCGGCCAACCTGCACGTGATCGGTTCGGTGACTGCGACCACGGATGTAGACATTTCGGGAAAGTTTCAGGGAGGAAAACTTCGGGTCGGTTCACTGCTTTCGGCGGTCCCGACGAACCCCAACGTGACCGTGCCGGGTGACCTGACCGTATCGGGAACGCTGACGAGCGACGCATGGATTCACACGTCCAACCTGGACATCACCGGAAACATCAACGTGGACTACGACGTCCTCATCGATGGAACGTACCAAGGGACGGGCATGCGACTGGACGGAACCCTGCAGAACCTGCGCGGGGCCATACCGGACCTTTCGGTGGCGGGATCCATCACGGCGACCGGGGACATCAAGACCGACCAGACCTTCCGCGGAACCGACGCGTCCATCACCGGGACCATCACAGCGTCCAACATCATAGGTGGTTCACCGTTGACCATTTCTACGGGCGGTTCCAATGTTCAAATTTTAAATTCTAACGTCGGCATCGGGACGGCGAGTCCTGGTACAAATTTACATATAGTTAATACCGCGGATATAACCACTTCTGCCGAAGTCCTCCGATTACAAAGAGGCGATGGAACCGGTGACATACAATCGAATACGAGAGGAACCATCGGTATGTACCTTAGAGATAGTAACCTTGGCGGCGGCGAAGTTGCTAGAATTTCATGGGGACATGATGGAGGGGATGCTGATCCAGAAGGGAAAGGAAGACTTGGGTTTTGGACATCTGATACAAGTGGTGCAGAAGGCGTTCCTGTTGAACGCATGACAATTCGTGCAAGCGGCAGAGTCGGCATCGCGACGGCGAGTCCGAGTTATAAGCTGCATGTTTGGGGAGGAGATAGCGAAACGACAATAGTAGGAGCGACCGGTACTAACCAGGGAACAGGTGTATTTTATGTAGGTCAGAGTCCAGCATATGGAGGCGGTATTGCTTACAATGGAGACGGTAGTCCTGACTGGGACGGGTCTGGCTCTGATTATATAAGTTTATTTAGAAGGGAAAATAATGCGAATTCTTGGACGGCGAGAAATTTTTACAATAGCAATAACTGGGAATTTAGGGGCGCCGTATCCAAAGCTTCGGGATCATTCAAAATTGATCATCCTTTGCCTGAATTATCAAACACCCATAACCTTTATCATTCATTCATTGAGGGTCCTCAAGCCGATTTAATTTATCGTGGAAAGATTCAACTTGTCGATGGACACGCTGAAATAAATATTGATACCGTATCAAATATGACAGAAGGAACCTTTGTTGCACTGAATCGCAACACACAATGTTTCACTACCAATGAAACAGATTGGGATCCGGTGAGGGGGTCGCTCGTTGGAAATATCTTGACAATTGAATGTCAAAACACAAGTTCTGTCGCCACAATAAGTTGGATGGTGATCGGTGAGAGACAAGATAAACACATGTATGATACGGAATGGACAGATGATAATGGTAAGGTCATACCAGAACAACCAAAAACGTAGCCCACGCCACCGAGTGAATAAATCTTTCCTAACCAATTAGTAGAAAACCATGCCCACGTACGACGGCATCGGATCGTCCATCACGCATCGGGTTGAGGTGGTGGGCGACAGCCTATTCCAGGACGTTGATGGGGGAACGCTCTCCACCAAGGTACCGGTTCAGATTTTCAGCAACTACTACGCATCGCCGGGTTCCGTGGATTCTTCGCGGCAGCTTCGGTTCAGGGTTCAGCCAGACGGGGAATCCAACGTGTCCAACTCTTACGTGACGGACATGGGTGTCAAGGGAGCCGACGGATCCAACTACTTCTTCATCACGGCGCCCCAGAATACGTCCAACGTCGGCGACCAGAACACCTTCGTCATTTCCACGACGTCCAACGTGGGCATCGGGACCACCGACCCAGTTACCACCCTTCAAGTCGTGGGTGACATCAAGTGCCAGACCCTCACGGCGTCCAACATAGTCGGGGGATCGCCCTTGACCATCACTTCGGATGAAAACTTGCAGGTCAACTCCAATCTGACCGTGGGAACCTCGAACCTCTTCGTGGACACCACGACGGGCAACGTCGGCATCGGGACCGACGATCCTTTAGACAATTTTGTTGTTTTTAAAAATACTTTATTATCTTCAAACGTCGAAGATTCTACTTATGCAGTTTTTGGAAACCAATATTCATCTGGTGATGTTTTAAATGTTGTCTCTTTTGGAGATGTAAGAATATGTTGCGATGCTAATAATGCTTCAACTGGTAAAAAAATAAGTTTCATAACAAATGGAGGGACGAATTACGATTCTGGAACTGTAGGCGGAGGATCTGAATTAATGACTATTCTCGACACCGGCAACGTCGGCATCGGGGCGGCGAGTCCAAGCTATCCATTGCACGTTCAAAGCAGCACGAATCCACAGATGTTAATAGGAAACAGCAGCGGCAGCGGGGGTAATATCTATTTCGGCAACGGAGATCATGGCGTAGGACGAGGTACTGGGAAAATCAACTTCACAGACGTTAATGATGTTGTTTTGCATACGGCTGGATCAGGAAACGCAGGTTTGGCGACTAATTATGCAAATTATTATTTGAAATTAACAAATGGCGGTGTTGTATTACATAATGGGTCTACAGTTCATAGCAGCGATGATCGCATAAAAATAAACGAGGAACGAATAACGAATGCTACCGAAACACTAATGAAACTTGATCCACAAATATACGATAAAACTATTGACATAAATTCCAGTAATGTATTTGGTCGCGAAGCTGGATTGATAATACAAGACGTCTGGTATGATGCTCCCGAACTTAGATATCTCGTATTACCCGCTGATGACGCCAATCCTTCTGAAGAAAAACCACAGCGAAGTGATAATATTCAAGAAGATCCAGACTATTCTGATTGGGGTTCAAAAAGTGGTCATTTTAATTACACTGGGTTAATTCCATACCTCATCAAATCTAATCAGGAACAACAAGCCCTGATAGATGATTTAGATACCCAGCTTCAAGATGAAAAGCAGAAGATGGCTTCTCTTTTGGCCCGCATCGAAGCGCTTGAAAATTCTTCCTAAGCAATTAGTAGAAAACCATGCCAACCTATGACGGCATCGGATCATCGGTGACCCACGAAATTGAGGTGGTCGGTGATGTGTTCATCAGCAATGTCGAAGGGGGTTCCCTAAGCACCCAGGTTCCCTTCGAGATTTTCAGCAACGTTTATGGGATGTCGCCCGCCCCGACCGACTCCCGCCAGCTCAGGTTGAGGGTTCAGCCGACCACAGAGGCAAGCCCGGACGACTCCTACGTGACCGACATGGGCATCCAGAACACCACGGACAACTACTTTTTCATCACGGCGCCCCAGAACACCTCCAATGTCGGAGACCAGAACACCTTTGTCATTTCATCGACGTCCAACGTCGGCATCGGGACGACGGACCCCACCAGTACGCTCCACGTGGTCGGTGACGTCATGGGTAACGGGGTTTCGCTTACCAAACCCCCCATTGCTATCGTGACAAATGCAGTCACTTCTATTTCGGCCACTCCAACAAAAATTGCATTCAACAATATAGTAACCGATACTCATAGTTGGTTTGATACTACAAATTACAGATACACACCACAAGCACCTGGATATTATTTTGTGACGGTTGCTCAACTTCAAATAAATCAAACAGGTGTGCCATATCTTGTTGCTTACATATATGTAAGTGGTTCATCAGTGGGCGCTTTTACAATGGTTGGTGGTCCTAGTAATTATACTAACAGTCACTTTAATACTATTGTTTATTGTAATGGAACTAGCGACTATATAGAAATCTTTTGTAACACAGATACCACTAGATCTATATTCAACTCGGGAAGATTATGTATACACTATATATCTGGATAACCATACCCACAGACGTGCAGATTAAATACGCCTAATAAAATCTGATTAGATAGTAAATGTCATACAACGGTATTGGCGCTACTGACCCGAACCACCCCCTCGAGGTTGAGGGCCAGGTTTTTGTCAGCGACGTGGAACTTGGGAACGCAACACAGGACGTTCCATTTGAAGTGTACAGTGACTACACAGCTAAGGCAACACTCACAGACTCTCGGCAGCTTCGGCTTCGCGTGACCCCTTCCGCCACCACCACGTCGACCTCTCACATCGACATGGGGATTGACAATGTGACGGGGAATGTCTTCTTCATCAGCCAGCCCGTATTCGATGCCACCACCGCAGGGGACAGAAACGTCTTCACGATCGAGCGCGGTGGGAATGTGAGCATCGGGAACAACTTGACCATTTCGAGCAACATCCAGACCGGGAATCTGGCGGTCACCAGCAACATCTCGACCGGGAATGTGTCCATCACCGACAATCTTACGGTTTCCGGGGACACATCGGTCACGGGAACCCTCACCACCGGTGACATCACAGGCGACACGTCACTCGCCATTTCCGGAGATGTCAGCATGGCGAATGATCTCTCGGTCACCGGAACGATCACAACTTCAAACATCGTAGGTGGGTCACCCCTGACCATCTCGACCGCTTCCAACGTCCAGATTCTGACGTCCAACGTGGGGATTGGCACGGTGCCGCTCTCGAACACGAGGGTTCACATCCAGGGCGGATCCACGGCGTCCATCACCAACTCGAACGTCTTCCCGAAATTCGTTTTCAGCAGGAACGCCAACGCCTCGTTGAATCACGTGGGTTCTGCTCACAATGCAGCGAGGGCTGGGATGTTACCGGATGAGGACGGTAGGGTATGGGCGGTGGGAAACAATGCACAGGGAGGTCTTGGTCTAGGTGACACCACCTCCCGCAATAAGTATACCCTGGTGAACGCCCTGGAAGGCGTGGCAAACATCGTAGCGAGTTCGACGAGTGGGTATAGTGGTGATAGCGATTGGGAACAAACTATATTATTGGATGACACGGGGAATGTGTGGACGTGTGGGCAGAATACACAGGGTCAACTTGGTCAAGACGATAGCAATGCGCGCTACATCCCTACACTCGTCACAATAAACATTTACAGCGGAGTGTCCATCACAGAAGTGTCGTGTGGGACAGGCATGGCCTTGGCACTCGACTCCACGGGTCAGATATGGGGTTGTGGGGCTAATGCAAACCAATATCGTGCGGGTAATCTTTCCGATGTGACGTCCAACATCTACACGTTCGTGCCATCCATGCCCGACGGCGGACCTCATGTATTCGATAGTATTGACGCGGGATGGCAACATTCCTTGGCGCTTGAAAACGACGGGCGGATTTGGTCTACGGGGGCCAACTTAAACGGAAGAACAGGTCAGGGGACAGACACAGGGACCACCGCGGGATGGACGCTGTGTCCGGACGGAACTACATCAGATCAATCTATAAGCACAGTAAGCATCACGCAAATTTCCGTCGGAGAAAGTCATTCAATTGCACGGGATTCCACGGGGAATGTGTGGGTGACCGGATATAACAACAACGGTCAGCTTGGTCTGGGTGATAGCACCGACCGAAACATATTTGAACGGGTCACCTCGAACGTCAACGTGAATCAGGGCGTCACATCTTACAAGATTGCCGCAGGTGTTGGCAGAAGCTATGTTCTGGACACAAATGGAAGGATGTGGGGATGCGGGTATAACGTCAATGGTGAGTTTGGTAATCCTCCCTACACGGCAACCATCTCAACCTTCACTCGTGCCGACGCGGGACCCATTGCCAACAAAAGCATTACGGACTTTGCTTTAAGTGGTTATGGATCGCCAATTGTAAGAACATCTGACAACGAGTATTGGGTCACGGGCTTTAATGAATTCGGTCAACTCGGAACCGGTGACACCCAGAACCGCTTAGCCTACACCAAACTCCTGGACTTCAATGCTACTCCGCCGCCGGACTATGGCTACACCCGCTCGCTCCTCTTGGAGAACACCGAGACCGGCAAGGGACCTTCGATCGAGTTCAAGAATTCGGACGCGGTCAGTTCGCGGATCCAGATGGAGGACGGGGCGTCCGGCAAACTGAACATCGGGTTCGTGGATGCGTCCTTCGACCCCAAGCTGTCCGGCGGGGACGGGGCCCAACTCTACCCATTCCAGGAGCGCGCCCAGTCCAACACGATGACCCGCGGCGTCACCATCAACCAGGCGGGAGGAACCATGGTGGCGGGCGGATCCACGTCGAACGTAGGGTTCAACACGCCCATCTTCAGTTCGGGGTTGCCCGGGACCGCCAACTATGGACGTGCCGCAAGTTTTTGGTATAGTGGTGCTTCATTATTTGTTACAACCGAAGGAAAGGTGTATGTTGGCGGTGACAATGTAGATGGTTCGTCAGGGGACGGTACGACTGGAGACGCCTTCGTGTGGAAGGAATCTACGCCCGCGTCATCCTATCCAATTGTGGCTTTCTCTGCGGGTAATGCTTATAATATTGTTTTGGATGCGAAGGGTCAACTATGGGGATCGGGGCGTAATACCTATGGTCAACTTGGTGTGGGTGACACCGACAATAGAACCACATGGACTGCGGTCTCGGGGACAGGTAATCAAGCCGTTGCTTGTGGATATGAAGCAACGTATAGAATCACAGACGACAGTACATTGGAAGCATGTGGGAGAGGGTTGAGTTATCGTTTGGGAACGGGCAATCAAACAGATCAAAGCTCTTTCGTGGCTTCCACAAGCGGTGACTTGGGAAGTTCAAAGGTAAAGAGTGTTTGGGGGAATTCGGGTAGTGCGTTTGTAATCCGCGCGGACGATGTTCTACTTGCGGTGGGGAACAACGGGGATGCGCACCTTGGCGTTGGAACCGCTGGGGTTGACGTTCAGACATGGACCGCCGTCACCGACACGAACTTCTCAGGTGAGACACCAGTGCAACTCTCTTCTATCTATGACGGGGGTGCGGATATTCACGCAATGATGGTGACCGCCGAAGGAAACATCTACGGATGCGGGGCGTCAACCTATTACCAAACCGGTCTCAACAGCACCACAGATGTAAGCGTATTTACGCAGTGCACGGGCGACATACGGAACGTCACGGTGACCCGCGTTTCTACCACCAGGTATGCTTCAATTTGTCTGGATAGCACTGGGAATGTGTGGATTACAGGGCGTTACGTTGCTAATGGAAACCCAAGTGATGATGACAACACAGAGTTTACCAAAGTCACCCTTCCCGCGGAGTTCTATTCGAAGACCATTGTAAATGTTATGGGAGGGCATGATAATACATTCTACGCCGTGGACAGCGAGGGGACTCTGTGGGGTGTCGGGAGCCGGATTAGAGGCCTTGGTCAAGTCGGATCGCCTGGATACGTATCAAAGCTCTTCACCAAGGTCCCGATCTACGACGTGGTTCCGAAATCCTTTCAATACACCCCGACGTTGACCCTCGAGAATCCCAACGCGGACCACGGCGCGACGATCGAGTTCAAGAATCCGAACAACCGGGCGTTCATCAATCTGGACGACAAGACCTCGACGCTCCGTTTGGGCTTCGTGGACAACGAGAACAACGCGGGGCAGTTCAAGGGGATCGGTATTGAACCTGGTGGTTCGTTTTCGGAAAAAATCAGCATAGTTAATACCGCGGATATAACCACTTCTGCCGAAGTCCTTCGATTACAAAGAGGCGATGGAACTAATGACTTGAAATCTAATACGAGAGGAACAATCGGTTTGTACCTTAGAGATGATAATGTTGGAGGCGGCGAAGTTGCTAGAATTTCGTGGGGACATGATGGAGGGGATGCTGATCCAGAAGGGAAAGGAAGACTTGGGTTTTGGACATCTGATACAGGTGCTGCAGAGGGCGTTCCTGTTGAACGCATGACAATTCGCGCAAGCGGCAGAGTCGGCATCGGGACAGCGACGCCTTCACACCCACTACATGTGAACGGCGTCATTCGATTTGGTACTAACACCTCTGGTTCATATGTCTATTCGGAAAATATATCGGTCGGTAGTACAGATTGGGTCAATATTCCTTTTACGAGCGGAAGAGGGTCATTTATGATAATGTTAACTGGTGTTAGTAACGATCAAGCATGTTTGGTAGGAGGAGGGGCTGATGACAGCGGTTTCGATGACGGCATTATCTATTACTCGGCAAGGAGTGCTGATTACAATACCTATGATTATTTAGAATTGCGGTGGCCGGCCGGGGGGGGCGTCATCCAGACTAAAATGAGTGCTAGCTACACCAGGACTGTGTGTGCCACGGTTATTAGAGGAATATAATTTTATCTATAATAATCACAAGTATGTGGCTTATTTATAGAGTCGATGATCGTTGTGTGGCTAGATTAGAAGAAACCCAAGATGCAGCGGAAGAAATGGTAAAAATAATTCCTGAATTTGGTGGTGCTATTGAAACTAATGACGAAGATATTATAAAAAATTGGCGTCATTATATAGCGAGTGATGATGGAAATGAATTGATACTTTCGGATGAACGAGTAGAATTTTATAGAGTTGGAACTATCAACAGAAAGTTACAAGGACTGAAAAAATTACGCGACAAACTTTTAGCACAATGTGATTGGGTGTCTCTTCCAGATGTTCAAAGGGAGGACAAGAATGAATGGTTAGAATATAGACAAGCGCTTAGAGATTGGCCTACACTTTTTGATCCAGACATGGAACTAATGTCTTATGTACCAATAATACCAGGAAAAACGAGAGAATATATGATGGAAGAATTTGATATCCATGCTTAAACAAACCACACCAACCTAAACTAGAATAGGATGATCTATCCGACCACAAAATGTCACTGGTGCAATGTCCCTTTACAATGGACCAGTCGATATGATTTCATCAACTATGCTTTTGAGTATTTTCAGTTCGAGGACAGGGTTCCCTTGGAGAGGATGTCCAGGGTGTATCACAAGGGCAGATCGAGTTCGAGGAAGAACGTGTGCCGCTCCTGCTACAACTTGAAACTGAACAACATTCACCAGAGGGAGGTCATGGGCAAGATGATCAGACTGAAGAGCATTAACGTCACCCCGGGGATAGGCAAATTTATGCTGAAACTCTTTGACCAGTCATGGAGACATCAACGCTACATCGAGTTCATGTGGTCAAAGGGACACACCTTCGATGCCTTTCTGGACTACCTCTGTGCCCGCGACACCATTTTGGGAAACGTTTCGGGTGACATCTTTGACAATGAAGAACTTGAATACTACTACGAGGACATGGTTCGTTCACACTTCGGGGTCCCGGCACACTACGAGGCCATGTGGGACGATGAACCTGATATTATTGGTTTTCAATTAAACGGCACGGACGTGATTACCATAAATGCACATCCTGCTTTCGAGTAATGGCACGCCATTCCACGGCGCCAAGGGTGGCTACCCGAGTCAGTTGAGACACCTCATCACCATGTTCGTGGAGAGAGGTCACACAGTCACGATGGTCATATGGAGTCTCTGTGGCATCAAGCACACCGGCGTGTTGCACTTCAGGGACTTGGTGAATGCCAACGTGCTCCCCGGAGAGACCAAGGATCCATGGACCCAGGCACTTTTGGATCGCCCCCAGGTGAGTTTCATTTTGGGTCCCTACGAGAAGTTTCCGTGCGTCATCAAGATTTCGGACATCAATGATTTCATCAAGCGAACCAACGCCGGAGCCATATTCTTTCTTCAGGACATCTTCCTGTTGGAGTCATCGACCGCCGAGCAGATCGCTTGTCCTTCCTACCTCTGGTTTCCTCTTCACTATGACCCGATTGACGCTCCGACGGTCAAGGCACTTGGCAAGATCAAGCACATTCTCTCACTGTGCCCCTCGACCCGCGAGAGGGTCCTAAGGCAGATGGGAAGGGAAAGTCACGTGGTGCCGCACATCGTGGGATTCCAGACGCCCCTTCCTCCCACGGACACCAAGGCAAAGGTTCGCAAGGACTTTGGTGTGGACGACAAGTATGTGATATTTACCATAGCCGGAAACTATGAGAACAGCGGGCGCAAGTCACTTGACACGACCCTGCTCTCCTTCAAGCAATTTCATGAGACCCATCCGGAGTCCCTTCTATGGCTTCACGTGCCGGCGTTGAATCACGCCAAGGTCTATGACGTTCCGGCAATGGTTCAGACGCTGGGCATACCGGACACGGCCATCAAGATCACCGAGACGACGTTGGACGAGACGACCTTGCAGAAGATGTACAAGTGTGCCGACATGTATCTGTGTGGATCCTGTTCGGAAGGGTTTGGTATCCCGCAGATGGAGGCTCAGTACTATGGTCTGCCTGTGGTGACGACCCGCTTCGGGGCGATGCACGACTACTGCTGGCACGGGGTGAGCGTGCCTCCCGCACAAAAGCGATGGAACCACATGCAGGGGGCGTGGTGGGTGACTCCAAGTGTAGAGCTGACAGTGGAAGCCATGGAGAAGGTCTATCAAGGCGAACTGGAAACCACGGACGAGTGGGTTCAGGAGGAGGTCCGCAAGGTCATGAGCTACGAGGCGGTCCGAGACAAGATACTCGCCATAGTAGAGAAAAATTAAAGGTTGTTTGATAATAGACTATGGAGCAGACTCCATTCAAAGCCGTATTTACCAAAAAGTCCAACTTTGTCACCCAGTCGTTTGATACAGATCCCCAGTCAGTCGACTATGGTGGAAATGCGAGGTTTTTGATTCCTCGTCACGGAGACTTTATTACGCGCATGTATCTTCTCATAGATTACACGAGCAGTGCATCTACGAGGATTAATCAGGCGCACGCGATGTTAGACTACGTGTCACTGATCATCGGCGGAACCACGATTCAGCAGGAGACGGGCGAAACGTTGAACATGCGTCTGAACTTGAGCACCGAGGAAAAGGAGTCCTTCTCGGTGGTTCAGCTCTATCGGATGCTTGGTGGGGGACCCAATCACATATTCACGGACACTGCGCAGTATCCACGAATCTACCGTCTTCATATTCCTCTTCAATTTTGGTTCAACGGGAAGCCGGATCTTGCGATTCCACTTGCGGCACTCAGATATCAGGAAGTGGAAGTGGAAGTGGGACTGAGGAATGCATCGCGGTGGGGTGGAACAGATTCTGGGATAAGGGACTCACAGGTGAGAATTCGGGTGGAGTATGGTTACGCACCCAAGGAAATCACAGACGCCCTGACTAGGGTACCTCTGGTGTTTCCCACGGAGCAGTTTCAGGTAGTGGAAAATACCTACACCACCTCCAACGTATTCACCGTGACTCCCGAATTTGTGAATCCCGTCAAGGCGGTGTTTGGATTGTTCAAGAACACGACCACGGAAACCACGCAACCATTTGATTATGGGAGGGGTGGCACTGCGCAGGTCGACTCGGGCGACTATCTGAACTCGATGGAGATCATCTTGGACAACGAGGTACTAATCCCCAAAGACATCGGAACGTTTGAAATGTACAGAGGATTTCAGTTTTATGCTCACTTCCCTGGTGCTCCCCAGAATATAAATGACGGAACAAACTATTATAGGGGGTACATCTACCCGATGGCATTTTGTTTGGATCCGATGAATCGCGAGATGCCCAACGGGGCAATCAACTTTTCCACGATTCTAAATCCACTATTCAACATAGATGCCAAAATTTCTAGCGGGGACAGGATCAGGTTCAGACTTTATGCACTTTCGGTGAATTTGTTATACATCGAAAATGGTGTGTCCAAATTGGTATTTACTGGATCGGAAATTACACTTCCTCGGTTTCTTTGAATTCGGCAAAGCTCACCTTGCCGTCGCCGTCCCTGTCGTACATCGTGACATCACTTTCAATAGCCTCTATGAAGCCGGAGCCATCGGTGTCGAGTCTATTGAATTTGCCTTCGACCACCCCATTTTCAGAGTAGTCTTCCACAATGCCCCTTCCATTTTCAGCAACGAATATGCTCGTGGATAGGTAGTATATGGTTAGAAGAAACAAGTCAATGAGAGGTACGTAGCTGTTGATATTAGTTCTCGAATCCGATGTGATCTTTATGTAACCAGTTGTAGCAGTGGTAGTTGATACACTGGTTCCTGCATCTGTTGGGTGATTTACGGTCAAGGTGAAAGATCCTGGTATTGTAGTCGTGGTTACAGCATTTCCGGCCGAAGTAGCATAAAGATTCGCAGTACAAGTACCCCATAATGGAGCAGAATCTCCACCATCTTGAACGATGACAACGGCAGTTGTGTTTGATGAATCACTCCAAAATGGGACATTTACCGTTATCGTACCACTAGAATAAGTGAAAGAACCATCCTGAAAATTACCAGAACTATCCACGTAATGTGCCGTTGGAGATCTGAAATAATCCGTTCCTCCTATTGTAATTTTATCTCCATTCCAAGGTTCGAAACGCATTTTGTAGGGTACGATTGGTGGATTACCGGTGTTCGTCGTCTCTGAATAAGAAATTCCGGGAATACCCACTCTGGCCGTGTTGGTTCTGAGGTAGCCATATGGATTCATTCTCAGAGTCTTTAGAATATTTGCGCCTCCCAGGCCTACGCTCGTGTTCAGTAGGATGCGTCTATTGGCAATCGTGTAATCTTGGGTTGAAGCTGCAAATTGACTCGACCAGAGAACATAATTGTCCGCCACGGTGGTGAAGAACATGTCGATGTAGGCGCTCTGAGGTCTAGGGGCTCTGAACTCGTAGTCACCTAGCACCACATTAAGAGGCTGTTCGGCGAACGAGTATGCGTAAAATGTTCCGTTGTTATGGAAATTATGCACATAAGCTTGATATTCTTGAAGAAATAATGGTTTTCTTACTTCATTTCTATCAGTTTTGTTGAGCGTCGTGATTCTTGCCGAAATGATGGGATTGTAGAATTGTGGATTGTATCCGGTGACTTTGTTTTTGAATGACCAGAATATTGCTCGGCACGAGTAGGCGCTGTTGAAATAGTATCTGTATTTAGCGCCCAACGAGGCTGGCAGTTCGATCTCCTCGGTGTTGATTTTTTCGATGGGATAACGCTGCGGTGTGGATCTAAACATAAATCGTTCTTGATCCGTTAACGTAATTTCTTGAGTGACGAATTTGAATTCGGTGAGATCCGCTCCAGCCGCAAAGCCGCCGATGTCGCTGAAGATTTCGGACAGAGACCTGAATTGTATCACGATGGTCAACTCCGAATTGTGCATGGAACATAGCGGGAGTGGGGCGCGGAAGGAATTGGTACCAATCTTGGAATCCACGTAGTGTCGATTGAAGAAAAATGGCAGTGGGTAAAACAGACGCTGACTGGTATCGCCGGTTTTAAGCGTGGGCTGCAAGTCAAATTGAGTTCCCAAATTAAACATCGTATTGAGAACATCTTGGCGTTCTTGTGCCGTCGAATACATGGACTCGTATATGGACATCCATTCTCCTCGCATGGATTGAATGACGAGACCGTCCACCAAAAGATCAACCCTTCGAATCATCGATAGACCCACGTTTCTCAGGCACGTGGGTGTTCCCGTCGAGGATGGCATTTTAAAGTTTAACATCAATCCGGTAAGCAAATCTCCCATTTCCTTTGGTTTGAACGTGTGTCTGATCTCTTCACCCAGAAACGTGGTTTCGGTGGGTCTATAGAAACGATAATACGGTGTAGTTTGTGTGTATTCAGGATATCTATATTCTTTGGAAACTTTTTCATAAAGAAACTCATCCTGCTGTCCCACGCCACTCAAGCCGGTTAGAGCACCAATACCTGTGTCTCCACGGAATCCAACTGGAGGCTTCTGCATGTTCCTCTCTTAAAGAAAAGGGACATTTTAAAAAATAATAATGAGTCGCGAGGAACAGATCATAGCCGCCTACACGAACGCAATCCAGCCCGTTCTGGAGAATGCCGTCGTGGTGGCAGCCGAATATTGTAAAGCCACCGGCAGGAGCATCGTCACTGCCCTCGACATGGAATATGGAATGAAGTGGAGCGCCATGAAGTTGACAGGAAGGGTCTACGGATCCATACTACCAGATGAAGACGACGAGGATTCTGACGGGTGGGAGACCGATGATGATATGGTCGTGCAGGAGTGCGATATGGGGTTCGACGACGAGTTCCGCGAGTATGACGGGGACGATGAACGCTATCTGGAGGTAAACCAGGCGGTCCGCGAGTGGGCTGACTGGGAACCCGAGACCGAACTTGAGATGATGATAAAGAGCGCCGTAAATTCTAGACGCTAATAGTAATCATGCCTGGCGGAATTGGTCTGGCTAACCCCCAATTCCCCTATAAGAGTTACTTCGATCCTATAGGGGAAGCGGCACCAACATCCTACACATACAATGATACCAACAAGAATCAATTTGCCCTCAGGTCTTTCAAGGACGATGAAGGGAATTGCTTCACGGACATGGTGCTGATGAGCGATGGCGCTGACAGCACGTCAACCTTTAGATTGTTCACCAACACACCAGAAGGAAATGCAGTCGAAAACATGTCTGTACAAAATGGAAATGTCAGCATCACGGGAAATGTCGGTATCGGGACGACGGATCCAAGAGCACTACTCGACGTAAACTCCACGGGAGCGATGATCGTTCCAGTTGGTACAACAGCTCAACAGCCGACTACGGCGTATGCGGGTATGTTGAGGTTTAACAGTACAATAAATAAAATGGAATATTATAATAATAGTTCACAATGGATTCCAATACCACTAATAACAACATCTGGAGGAAATGATGTATTTATACACAATAATTATAAAATACATGTATTTACAGGTGGTGGAAATTTTATATTAGATGGACCGCCTGGTAGAATAGATGTTCTAATGGTAGCCGGTGGAGGAGGAGGAGGTACGGATAATGGCGGTGCAGGTGGTGCAGGTGGTCTAATTTTTAAACCAGATATAGATATTGATCCTGGAAATTATATTATTAGTATAGGTACGGGCGGAACCGGGTCGACGGACGCATCAATTACCGCCACAACGGGAGGCGATACCACGGCTTTTGCATTAACAGCCAAGGGTGGTGGTTACGGTAATAATGGGCACCCGACGGGGACATCAAACTCTGGTGGTTCAGGTGGAGGAGGTGATGGAGAACGTGATACTTCGGGTGGTGCCGGTACACAATCATCACAATCTGGAGACTCTGGTACTTATGGGTATGGTAACAGCGGTGGTAACGGTGGCGGTGTAGGTGGTGCAGGTGGTGGTGGTGGTGGGGGCGGAGCGGGTACATCTGGTTCGAACGGTGATAGCGCTGCAACTGATGTTGGTGGCGTTGGCGGAGATGGTCTATACGAGGTAACCATAGGTTCTACTACGTACAATTTCGCTACAATTTTTGGTACAAGTTACGGGGAAATAATTTCAGATGAAGCGTGGTTTGCGGGTGGTGGAGGGGGTGGCAATGGTAATGATAATGACACCGATGTCGCTGGGGGTAAAGGTGGTGGTGGTACAGGTAAAGGTGCGGATTGGATTTCTGGTGACAGAAGCATCGATGGAGACGCAAATACAGGTGGAGGTGGTGCCGGCGGGACGTGGGATGGCACTACCGGATACGGTCATGGTGGTAATGGTGGCTCTGGTATAGTAATCATTAGAGTACATAATTAAATATTTTATAACATACATATTAAGATGCCCCAGTGCTACCAACTTGACGAAGATACAAATTGTGTTATCGGCGTAGTAGAATGTGATAATGAAAAATGGTGTGGAAGAACATACGGAGGTAAATGGTTTAAAAATAATTCAAATAAATTTATTGGTTTGGGTTACATATATCACACAGAATATAGTACATTTTCTCCACCAAAACCATACGAATCTTGGACACTCGACACGGAAAGATTTACATGGAATCCACCTACACCTAGACCAAGTGGTACAAAATCATACACGTGGAATGAAGAAACCAAATCATGGGATGAGGTTTCCTGATATCAGTAACACAACAAGTCACGAACCGCGTTTAATTGAAAATAAATATTAGTGAATTGTCTGGTAGAAACCAATGGAAGGTTATGAGTATGATCCAGACGAATATGCCACAATTTCCAGTGAGACCGAATCCGATACTGAAAAATCATTGGTCCCACTGGAACACGAGGAGAGCGTTCAGATTTTAAAACCTCAGGTTGAGTACTCGGAACTGGACGATGTATTCAGTGAAGAGTTGGATGATCTGGACCTCCGTGATTTCTTCATTGAAAAAAAGCAATCTAATAATAGAGTATGTCAAGTTACGACATCGTTATCGACAGTTCAACCAGGAAGGACAGAGCCACAACCGATGCTAACAACTTCACCAGTTATCTCAGCACACCCCTTTATGGAATCCAATCCATGAGTTTTGTCTCTGCATCGGTTCCCTATATCAACGGAACGTCATCGGTGGTGAATGGCAACGTTCATGCCTATTATGTGGTTTTGGAGGTGCCAAACTATGGGATTTTGACTGATAGGATCTATACGGTGGACAATCCTTATGCTTATAATGATACTGTAAGGACTGGAGCAACTGGGACTATTGCGGAATTCACTATAGTGGTAAATTCATCTAATGGAATTGAACTTGGTATGGACGTCACCGGAACTGGTATAGGAACCAATGCAAAGGTGACTGGAATAAGTGGAACAACGATAACTCTTGACGTGGCAAATTCGGGTACCGTGTCGGGTCAGGTCACTCTTGTGAATGCCGTCAACAATCGTTTTGATTTTGCTTACACCGGTTCACTCGTGGTGCCTGCACTGGCCGGCGCGAGTCCCACCAACTACGTGATGAGTTCCATGAATGACAGCATCAGTGTTCAAAAGACCGTACCAGTCATGGAAGCGATCAGGGTATCCATCTACTACTATGACACGAGTGACAATTCATTCAAGTTGTATCCATTCACAAACTCGGGTGCATCCACCGAAGAGTTCGTACTCAAATTGAATGTCCAAGCCACCAAGGACAAACGTTTTGCCACCAAACAGCAGGACGAGGACGACAAGCGTCTGGAACCCAAGATCGCACCACCGATGACGCCAGGGTCCGAGAATACATTTGCGCGCAAGTTAATTAACTACTATAGGTCCAGCACTCGAAACAAGTTGAATCCAGAGGTATCCACAGAACCCGTCGGTGCCCTGCTGCCCCGCCGAGAGTTCATGGGAGTTCCCACCAAGTATGCTCAGATCCTGATCCCAATCGCGGTCGTTCTTTTGGTGCTCGCTATTCTCTTGGCTAAGTAATAATGGCTAGGTCATCTTACACGACAACAGGTCTCCCGGATTTCAACTACGAATATCACACGATATCATTTGACACACTGGATCAAACAAGTTCCAATAACTTTACTGTGTACTTCAATTCACCTTTGAAACAGGTGGTTCAAGCACGCTTGTTGGGTCTCCACGTTCACACCCGTGGGTCCGTGGAACATCTCTATATGCGAATCCGCGAACTGGAATCCAACTTCAATGACCGACTCACCAAGAACCCGCCGACAACCCCAGCTACTTCACCGGTTCAGTCTATTGCTCGTGGTGCCTTTGGGTCCATCATCACGGATAATGATCAGGGTTCGTCATCTGACCAGTTGATTATTTTCAAAGACAACTATGATTTAATTACTCAATTTATTCATCCTATAGAAAATTTGGATCGTCTGACTGTAAAGTTGTTCAACCAGAACGGCGCTCTTATCCCGAACCCTTCGGGTGGAAAGGAAATCAATCACTTTATCATCAAGTTCGTCTGTCGTTCGCCCAACCTACCCGGGAGGCAGACGCTTCCGTGGGTTCAGCCCAGGGTTGGCATCTAGATGTCGTCCTCCTCGACCACCTTGACCGTCCATTCCTGAACTGGTTGTTCCTTGATTAACTTTTCCAGACGCATCTTGGTGGCCTTGACCGTTCGCTTGACGTGTTCAGCAAGTTCTTCTATCTTCTTGTCTTTGTTCTTCAAGAGCCACTCTTCATCTTCGTTAGACCACCGACCCGTCTTCAGGGTCGAATGTTCCTTGGCGATCTCAAGAGCCATCTTCTTCACCTTGGTGAGTTGTCCCTCGAGACCTTCAATCTCCTTGATCAGATCATCGATCGTAGGCTTTGGCGCAGGAAGCAGCTCTTGGTGACCATGCTCGCGGTGCCATAGGACCCTCTCCCAGAATGCCTTCATGATGGGCATGTTGGTCGCCCACCACTCGCGATCCCGTGGAATCTCCACACAGACAAACTCGGCAGGCTTGGGGTAGGTGATTTCAGCGGGTCGATACTGCACAAAGTCACATACTTCCAAGTCCAGGACTTCCATGAGCACCTGCACCTGCGCGAGATACCACACCGGTGGTGTTCCATCACCAATGGGTCGGGACCTTGGACACTTGATCTCCAAAAGTCGTCCGCTATAAGTGATGCCATCGGGTGACCCACCGATCCAGTCGAGGGTGTGGTGGGGTTCAAGACCAATCTCGAATACTTTTTGATTGTGACGTTCCTCATAGATCTGTCGGGCTTCATCTTCATACTTCTGACCGTGCTTGGTCGCCCAGTCGTTGAAGGGTTCACTGACTCCACACTTTTTCAGAATCAACTTTTCAGGTTTTTCGTAGGGATTCACCCCTATCGCCGTACCGGCATCGGATGCCGTGAGCATCGTGCCTCTCATCTTGAACCACGCATCGGAACGTTGTTCAGGATAAGTCTTGTTGAAAAACTTCTCCGCTTGGGGATGCATACTAGTTAGCATACTGCTGTAATGTTTAAGTGGAGGACCTAGTGGGAGTCTTCTTCTTGCGTGATGATGATGATTTCTTAGGCTTGGGCTCTTCCTTAACCTGAATAACTTCTTCAACTTCGGCGACGGCAGCTGCTGCGACCTCGACAACCTCGGGTACCGGCTCGGGCTCGGGTACCGGCTCCTCCTTGACCACCACAGGCTCCGGAACGGGTTCAGGAACGGGCTTCGGCTCCTCCTTGACCACCACAGGCACGGGTGCAGCAGAAAGCATCAGGCGAAGACCCTCGACATCCACGACCTTGTCAAAGTTCTTCGCGAACTCCCTGAAAACGCCATTGCCGCGCTTCTCCACGACGACCACATCGGGGCCGAAAGCCTTCACATCAGAGACGGACTTCACGGGGAACCCAGTAGGGACATCCACGATCACATTACCTGACTTGCGACCCCATGCACGAACCTCGTGACCGGTGCACAACTCATTGACTGTCTTGGAAATAGGATTGATAAGGGCGACCTTCATTATTACTTTCTGTGGACATTTTTAATCATGGCATTGGGTCGCTTGGATGGAACCAGTCTCTTTTCAAGTTTCTCCTCTAGCCGCTTTAGGGTGAAGTAGGCACCAGCCTGTTCGGCTTCCTTTTTGGTAGATCCTTTTCCGGTTCCCCATTGATGTCCCTGGACATAGACGCCTACTCTGAATTTGGTGGCATCCACGTGTTCCAGTTGACGATATTCAGGGAGATCCCACTTCTGCGACTGACAGACGCGCATCAGGATGTCTTTGTAGTTGTCATCCACCATCAGGCGGTCCAAACGGATGAGATCTGGATTATCCAGGACGCCCAGGACAAACTTCTTGGCTTCGATCATCCCCAAATCCAAGTAGATGGCACCCACAAATGCCTCAAATACGTCTTCGAGAATCTTTGGATTGTTGTTCCATCCATTTCTCATCCCCTTTTCATCCATCTGAACCCAGTTGTGAAATCCTAGTTTGGCAGACACATCTGCCAGCGTCTTTCCACAGACAATCTTTGTTCTCGCACGAGTTAGAAATCCCTCCTGCAGATTCTCGTACCTATCGAACAAGTACTTGGTGACAATAAAGCCCAACACGGAGTCGCCCATAAATTCCAATGTTTCATAGGAACCCTCGACGCCATCGTGTTGAACAGAAGATTTGTGCTTGAAAGCCTTGTGGTACACATCGATGTTTTTGATGTTCGTACCGATGATGGCCTCAACCTCCTGAGTGGATATCATTTTCTAAAAGTAAGGTGCGTTTTTTGTTTAAGCCTTGATGAAGTGCTTGGAGATGTGCTTCTGCAAGGTCATATAAGAGAGGGTCTCTCCCTGAGGTGTTTGCAGGAGCTTCTTCAGTGGTTCATCCTGAATAATCTTTCGTCCATCCTCTGGATGAGACAGACCCTTATCCTTTACGTACTGCTTAACGAAACGGGTCACATCAGTGCGAGACACCTCGGTGCCCTCGGCGAGACCCATAAAGTCGGTCAGGTCCTTGGTGACCTTGCTGGGCTTGTTGAAACCGGTGTTGGCGGCACGCTCTTTGGCCTTGGACCCGTCGGGGTCATCCTGAACCTTGGCGATCTTGCGGACCAACTTGGTGAGACTCTTGATCTCCTTGCGCATCTCGGTAAGCTCCTTCATCACATCCTCGGTAGACATTGTTTTTCGTACTTACCTTTGTTTTCTTCTCTTTAATTTACTTCTCAAGGAGAGATCCCCCGACACCGCTGAGGATCTTGTAGGACATGGCATCACGGACAAGAGCCTGGTCACCACAGAACCCACCGGGGCTAAGATCCTTGGTGTAATAGGCGGCATCCTTGCCTGGGCCGGGGACACAGTCCAGCTTGTAAGGCAGCTTGGTGATGGCATCGCCGCTGATCATGGGCTCAACGTCCACCGGCTCCGGGGACAACCTGTACCCACTCTTCTTCATACCCATGAAGCACTTGACGTACATGAGCACCACGATGGCAATCACGAGCACGAGGGCAAACTGACTACTGATCATACTTCTTTACTAGAACATTTGATTTTTTTCTGCGTTAAAGACTTGATGATAAGTTTATAGACTGACACCAGAAGACATGGAGGATTTCGAGATTGAACTTGATAATAATAGCGAGATCATGGTCGACCTGGACAATGATGAGCAGGATCTTTTCAACGGCGTCGTCCTGGATGCCACGAGGCGCAAGCGAACGAACAACCCGAGCATGAATGACCGCCCTGTTGAAGCACCTGTATCTTCATTCATGGCATTCGCAAACCACGGAAAGCAGACGCCTTCGGCACGTCCTCCGCCGCCACAGGAAGAGCCGGAAGATCATGGAGAGGGTTTCGGTGAAGACTATGGAGGTGGCGTTGGTCTCGAGGGAGGCTATGACGAAGATGCGCCTTCTCCTGGATACAAGTCCATCGACGACGAAAAGGCTGACCTTTTGAATAAGATCACCCGCCTGGAAAAGAAGGGCATTCGTTCCATTGAGCGACTGAACATGCACTCGTCGATCCACGACATCCGTGGTGAGGTCAAGCGGATGTCCTATTCAATTGAGGTGGATCAGTCGGTCAAGATGCAGCGAAGGATGCTCATCGCCTGTGTGACTGGAATCGAGTTTCTGAATAAGCGCTACAATCCCCTGGATATCCATTTGGATGGGTGGTCCGAGTCAGTGATGGATGGAGTCGATGACTATGATGATGTATTCGAGGAGTTGTATGTGAAATACCGCGGCAAGGCAAAGATGGCCCCCGAGCTGAAGTTGATGATGATGCTCGGTGGTTCCGCCACGATGTTCCATCTGACCCACTCGATGTTCAAGTCTGCGATGCCCCAGATGAACGACGTGATCAAGCAGAATCCTGACCTCATCAAGAGTATGATGTCTGCCGTGGCAAACACCGCCAAGAGCGCCCAAGAGAGAAACATTGATCCTCGTCCACCGCCACCCATCGCCCGAAGGGAGGTTCAGGGGCCGAGCATGGATCTCTCATCGCTGATGTCCAAATTCATGACTCCTCAGTCCACCACGACCCGCGATGTGGAGGAAGTACGCCCGCCGGCAGGACCTTCAAGCGACGGCAACATTGAGGACGATATCTCTGACATCGTGAGTGTGAATGGTGAGTCAGTCAAGGAGGTCGAGGTCTCTGCCCCCAAGAAGAAGCGTGGCAAGAAAGGAAAGACGACACTTGAATTGTAAATAATTTCCTAGTTGATATTAAATAATGGTAGGCTATTGTTCCATTGAGGACGCCTACGGAGGGCTTCCTCGGGAAACGGTCAAAGCACCGCCGGCTCCCGAGAAGGCTGCTGACAGGATATTCCCCACCGACAGGGTGGAGTTCTATGAGGTCGAGGGTGTGATGGATTCGGAGTTGGGTTACATGGTGGTCCTCTTTATGGCAGGGGTTGCTGCTCTGGTTCTGAGGGACATTCTTCGTGCTCTATCTTGAGAAACCGCTTTCCGGTGAGATAGCCGTGATAGAAAAGTTCCGTTTTCTTGTCGTCGTCCATAGAAAAATTAAATGCCTCACCTTCTTTCATCTTGATGTAGATCGTAGGCTTTTCATAGACCACTCTATTTCTCATAATCGAAGTGATAAAGTGTTGTATGAAATCGACAAACGACCCTATGTGGGGTGGCTTCTCCATTGAGGGTTCTGGATCCAGTTCTATTGAAACAAGTTCTTCCATGTCCTTTCCCATGAAAGGCGTCAGTGGACACGTTTCGAATGCCGCTAGATCTACGTAGCGATGTCCCTGATAGACCACGGACTCGAACAAAAACGGAATGCTGATGCTCATGCAGACGGCGTGGGACACCGACATGTCAGGGTGGGTGTGGTGGGAAAAGTAGCAACTCCTTTGCAACGTGATATTATATGCCGAAACGTAAAAGTCCAGTCCGCACCATTCCTTAAGTTCCTGAAATGTGAAATCTTCCTTTCCAGACAACTCCACACAGATCTTAGTGAAGACCTCTTTCCACCTGGTTGCCGGCACCAATCCGTAGTTGTTCAGAAGAGACTTTAGGTTCAGTCGCATCAACTGGTTTACATCGGCAACATCTCGGATGATTCTAAAAAGTCTGATGATGTCCCACTTGGCGACTAGACATCCAAATGCCACGATGGATCCCGCAGATGACCCGGCAACGGCTTCAAGATCTTTAGTTTTATCATAATTGTAAAGTGCATAAACTGTACCTAGGATGGCATAGAATCCCATGGCACCTGGTCCCACGACGAGATACTTCATCCTTTTTAGAACTCGAGAGGACTTTGTGAGCGAATAACCGCGAATAAAATCCAATAAAGAAAAGTGTTCCTCACGATCAATGTCTGGTCTGTTGTCATTCCGCTCAGAAGAAAGTACATTCCGGATGCGAGATAGACCTCGCTTGGCCGAACCACGTACTTCATCGCCCCACGAAGAATGATTATATACAGGATACCGAACACAGAGGTCATTCCCAGACGATCCACCAACCCACCCATACCCGTGACGGCGGGTGACAGGAAGGCGAAGAGGACGGTTGGAACAATGACCTTTGTACTTGTCACGTCTGGCAGTCGTACCATATCTATTGATTGCCAACATTTAATCTAACAATAGTATTCATTTTTACAAAACTCGGAAAACGTAAGTGTTTCAGGCACCATATTATCATAACAATGTTGTCTGTATAACTCCCAGTTATTCCATAGTTCATCACTGTAGTAGGCTATCCAATCTTCATACTCATATTCATTGGGATCGATAAGTCCCTCATCTTCATCATTGTCATAATCCTCAATCACCTGAGGCTCGGAAGCAATTGGAGTGTAGTCAAGAAGATTAGATCCCACCATCTTTGTTTCTATAAATGTCTTGAATTATTTCTTTAACTTGAGTTGAAGGCTTGATGTCTCCTTGGGCTCCAACTTATCCTCGATCTCCTTGATGATCTGGTTTAGACGCTCTTGACCTCCCTCAATGTAATTTGGTAGTTCATCCATTAGGATTTTCTTAGTGATCGCGGGCTTCTTAACCGACGTCTTCTGAGTGACCTTGGTGCCGCCACGTGTCTGAACGTCATCAATCTTCTGAGCCTTCATGTAACCACCGATGAAGGTCTTCAAACTGGACTCACGGTCCTTCAGCACCTTAATGGCCTTTTGTGCCTCCGTTAATTGAGTCTTGATTCCCTCTAGCTCGGCAATAGCCTCCTTGAACTGATCGCTAATCGGCATTCCGTCAGACATCGTTTTGTTAACCAGTGGTGTAATTTCTTTAATTTAAAAACAGTCAGAGTTGTTTCCCTGAATGTTTCTAAAATGTATTAATCTAGATCAATCTAAGCGGTTCCCTGACCAAGCTCGAAAGCGGGGCGCATCTGATCCGGGACGATCGTCGAAGTGTTGAAGATCGTGACGGGGTCGCGCGGGTTCGGGGGCTCCGACCGGATCTGCTGGTTGGCGTTCCGGAGAGCACCGCCGACGGTCTCGGGGTAACCGATGAGGGCACGGGGGTTCAGGTAGTTCTGACCCTTGAGGATGTCATCGGGAGCAAAGTCACCGAAGTCCTCCTGAGCCGCCACATCGCGGGGGAGCAGACTGGAGGCAACCCCCATCCCGTTGGCAGCCGCCGCAGGCACGGACAGAGAACCACCGTTCACCGGGGCACCGGTGGAGTCAACCACGTTGGCACCCTCGTAGCCCTCCTTTCCGTTGATGTAACTCCAGCTGTACATCCCCTCCTTGGGAGCCATCCCGAGGGCACGGCGGATCGCGCCGTTGTTCGCCCACATAAAATAACCCACGGCAACGAGCAGAGCCAAAAGCAACATGGTCTCGGTCTTCATCATCTTAACCTTCATATCGTTTAATGTTACTTACTAAAAAAATTCCTCCTCTTCCTCTTCCTCTGGCTCTTCCTCAAAAAGACAATCAGAAAAATCCACGATCGCCTTCTTCGGCTTGGGCTCAGCCTTAAACTTGGCCTGATGAAGCACCCATTCGGTCTCGAAACTTTTCTGGAGAAATTGCACCGACCGGAGCTGGACCACCACGTCGACCACGTCGTCCTTGGTGAGTTCCTTGTCCTCGAGCAACGCCCGCTTGGCATCGTACACCCTGACCGTTTCTGCCTTGTGGACACTCAAGATATTCTCGTCAAGAGAAAAAGAAGAAGTAAATGCGCTTTCAAGTCGAGAGTCTGCGATCTCCTTACCGAACCAAGCCACCTTAGACTCCTTAGCCTTTGCCAGAACAGCATCCTCGCACTGTGCCACGGTCTCATCATCAATCTTGAGAAGAAGCTCATCGTCCACAGAGTCCACCTGGGCTCCCTTGAGTGTAACCAACAAAGGTTTTCCATCATCCGCACGAACAGCAACCTCCTTGACCCCGTCTTCCAAAGTAACAATCTTGGTAGAGAACTTCATTTCTATTTATTAAAATGTAATGTTTAAGTAGATGGCGTCAGACGCAGAAGAAGAAGGTCACATAGAACACCTGGAAGCCAAGTTCCTGGTGGACAAACAAAAGCGCATCGAGAATGCCATGAGCTGGCACCCGAAGCAGGAGAAACTCATCAAGTCCTGGGGAGAAAAGGCTCTGGGGTACCGGTGGATCCATCACAGATGCGCGGTACGCCACAGCGTTTCACATACAAACTTTTCTATCATCAACATTGCCTTGACCACCCTGGCCGGTCTGGGGACTCTGGTGGCTTCCTCTGAAAAAGAAAACTCACAAGTACTCTTGTATGTATTCAGTTTTTTGAACTTGTCGGCTGCCGGAATTGCCAGTGTCCACAAGTTCCTTAGGTGTGGCGAGCAGTACGAATCCAATATGCAGACGTCCAAGTTGTTCAGTCGCCTGGCACGCGATATCTCCCTGGAACTCTCCCTGGAACCCGAAGACAGAATGAATGCCGTGGAATACTGTCACAAGGTCCGCGAAGACTATGACAAAATCATTGACCACGCACCTGAAGTTCCTGGTGACATCATCAAAGAATACAAGACAATGATGGACGAAGAAGACCCGGATAATAAGTTGGCGAGACCCGAAATGGCAAATGGAAAATTCAAAATATATTCAAGTTCCGAACGTGTAGATAACGCTAGTATAGAAGAACACACGACCAGGTGGACCAACCTTCTGAACAAGGCCACTAGCAAGTGGAGAAATCCACCTCCAGTAAGACCTTCAGTCGCTTCAGTGGTTTAGGTCCTCGAGCCACATGTCCTTGGTGGTCATCCCCTGAATACGCTTCAACTCGTCCAATAGGACCCTGGCTTCCTGCATGAGTTCCTGAACCGCCTCCTGGGTGTAGCGCGACGTCTTCAGTCCCCAGAGATGCTCAAAACTTCCGTCAACCTTTTTGAACTTTTTGAACATGTTCTCCTCGGCGTCTGCCTTCTTCAGTCCCATGACCCTGAGGGATCCATCGAGGATGCCCTTGACAAAGTTGGCGCGGTCCATCGCCATCCCGGAACGCTTCGCCAAGGTTGCCACCAGATACTTCTTGCGCTTGTCGTAGAGTGCCATCCGTTCGGTCGCGTAGGTCCTAAGGATGTCCAAGGGCGTGTCAAACTTCTCGATGCCGTTGGGCCCGTGAAGATACATGTTGGTGCTTCGGATCGTCGAAGTCAACTTGAGATCCTTCTCCGGTGCAGAACCCTTGTAGCCGGTGATCACGAAACGGACATTCTCCTCCGTGCTGTGATTGCTGTAGTTTTTGATGACATTCTTCTCAACAAGCCCTTCGAGAAATTCCTTGTAGGTCTGGGTCCACGTGCCCGGTGGGAGTTCGGTGACCTCGACCTTGTCCCCACTCGCCTGCCACATACCCTTGAGCGTCCAGACACCTTCGTCCGATGCCGCAACGGTTCCCTTGAATCCACGGAACCAAGGCTTCATCGGCTTCAGTGACTCTCCACGAATGAACCGTTTCAGATTTTCCTTGACGTCCACCGGATTGTGTGGAGGAACCTTGCAACTGAAACCCGTCCCGATGCCCTCCGCGCCATTCACCAGGATCATCGGCATCGTGGGCAGATAGTATTCCGGCTCGATGGGCTTTCCATCATCCTTGAGGTAGGTCAGACAGGCATTGTCCCTCTCATCAAAGACCTTGGCGTGATTGGACAGTCGCGTGAAGATGTACCTGGCACTCGCGTGATCTGAGCCACCGGCCAATCGGGTCCCAAATTGACCACACGGCTCCAATAGGTTCATGTTGTTCGACCCCATGAAGTCCTGAGCCAGTCCCACAATGGTTCCCTGAAGACTCATCTCGCCGTGGTGATAGGCAGTGTGCTCAGAAATGTAGCCAGACAACTGGGCCACCTTGACCTCCGAAGTCAGATTGCGCTTGATGCACCCATAGATCACCTTTCGCTGAGAAGGCTTCAGACCGTCTCGAACATCTGGAATGGATCTACGAATATCCGCGTGACTGAACTGAATCAGATCCTTGTGAATGAAATCCGAAACGGTCACCGATGTCACCTTGCCGTATGGGAGTGGATCGCCGCGAAACGGTTCGGCAAGCCAGCGCTTTCGGTCATCAGCCATCGACTTGTCAAATGCCAGTCCGACTGACTTCTGACTTTCGTGGTCAGCCACGAAACCAACGGTCAATCTTCCAAGATCCCTGAAGTACTCCTTAGCTTCCGCTGAGGTCGAAGTACCCAGACCCTTGTAGTACTTGATAGTGACTCCGCGTGGCACCCTTCCTTGATGGGCCTGCTCGAGCCAGTTCACAAAGTCCCTTTCCGAGTAGAAGGATTCATTGATCCGTCCTCCTTTCACTCGGATCACCGGAGTAATCATGCTCACCACGAAGCCCATGGTGATCAACTCGGGCCAGTAGCAGTCAAACATATTCAAGACCAACCCTTTGATATGTGAACCATCCACATCGGCATCGGTCATGATCATCAGCCTACCGTAACGAAGGTCACTCAGGTCTGAATACTTTTTGCCTTGCTGAAGACCCAGGATCTTCTTCAAATCCGAAAACTCCTGGTTGGCAGTCAGTGCCTTCGACCCCAAGTCTCGAACGTTCCTGGGTTTGCCCTTGAGTGGAAAGACGCCATATTGGTCTCTGCCGACTACAGACAATCCACTGATAGCCAGAGCCTTGGCGGAATCTCCCTCGGTGATGATCAGCGTGCACATCTTGGACTTGGTTGTCCCTGCCCAGTTGGCGTCATCCAACTTGGGGATGCCCGAAATCCTGCTCTTCTTTGCGCCATCGGTCTTTTTGAGGTCACGAACCTCAGAAGCCTTGGTCTGTGCCAAAAGTTCCTGTTCCAGAACGCCCTTGACCTGCTTCAAAAAGGCAGGCGTGGGTTCAAACTTGGAACCAAAGTCCTGAACGCGGGACATACACTCGTGCTTGGACTGACTGGAGAACGAAGGGTTCACCAGAACCGCCTTGACGACCACCAACATGCACTGCTTGATCTGTGAAGGTCTCAGTTTGGTCTTTTTGGCTAGGTCTGAAGTAATCTGATTGACTACATGATCCACATGTGTTCCACCCTTCTCGGTGCAGATTCCGTTGACGAACGAGATTTGCTTGAAGCCTGCGCCAGCTGATGAGCAGACCAGCACCTCCCACCTGTCCTGCTTGAGTTGTGCTAAGGGTTGGTCGGTGAAGCGTGAAGTGTAATCCTGAAGATGCTTGATCGCCAAGACTTCACCGTTGTAGTGAACCTTGCACTTTGTTGGCACCCACGCTGCAGCATCCAGAGCCCTCTTCATGAACATGTCCTTGACGTCCTTGGTGATTCCCTTCAGTCCGAAGCGTTCCCAGTCCGGCACCCAACTGACCTGCACCTTGGCTGTCTTACCTGCGAAGGATTTGATTTTGGGTTCGGCACAGACGCGCATGTTGTCTCTCCAGACTTGGTGATAGGACTTCCTTGTCTCAGGGTCATCCACCTTGATCTCGAACTCCTTTGAGTAGATGTTGGTGAGCTTGGCACCATAGCCGTTACGCCCACCGGTGGTTCTCTCCTCGGAATCATCATAGTTAGACGATGTCAGAAGGTGACCGAAGATAAGTTCGGGCGTCCAGACCTGCGTCTGTTCGTGGATCACCACTGGGATGGAGATGCCGTTGTTGGCGATGGTGATTCTACCCGATTCATCCACGTCGATGGATATCTTTGTAACGGATGGATTCAGAGAACTCTGATCCAGAGCATTCACCAAGATTTCGTCGAAAACCTTGGTCAGTGCGGGGGAGACACGCACGGTACGCTTGACGAACTTATTGTTATTGGGGACCCACACATCCCTGTCTTCGGGCTTGACCTGACCCACGTAACTGTCGGGTCGATCAAGGATGTGTTGATGAAGGGTCTTTTTGGTATAAACCGTCATTAGTAAGGTACCTACCTTGCGTTTCTAATCTTTAAGAGCCTGAATTAAAATTAGTTCCAGGGATTTTAACGTTGGGGAGGGGGTTGATGCTGAAAATCATGGAGAGCATGAGAACCAGTGGGGTGGAAAAGGTGACCAGGATTCCTGATCCGGGCATTCCTCTCTTCTGTAGGGCATAGCCGGCATAGAGGGGTACCATGATGGAACGCCAGTAGTTGTAGACGTTGGTACTGGTCTGGATACCAAGGACGGGCGCGAGGATCGATGGAACAATCAAAAGCGCGATGATTACACTCAGATTTTTGACGATGCTGGTGTCGTCGCCGAGGACTCCCCATTGCGGGGTGGCGATCGACAGGAGGAGCACCATATACATGATGGCGCCGGGCGCCATCCAAAAGTTATTCTCGGGACCTGAGAGGTAGGCAGCGAGAACCACTGCAAATGCAAACAGAAGTGTGAACGCGGTCACACGAGCATCACTTGACTTATTGTCTGCCATTACTATTAGTGTTTGTGATTTTATTTGTCTGGACTTCGGGTTCCGCCACGGGTTCCGCCACGGGAGACATCACGGGTTCGGGAGGAAACACGACAGGTTCAGGCTCCATGGGTGGCGCACCTCCGCTGTTCTTGAAGATCATCTTGAGGACGGGGTCGGCCAAGGTGAAGTTGGCACCGAAACCAAAGGCGGCGATGATGGCAGCCAGACCCTCATTGTCCGGATAGTCTGCGCCTGGATTGTTGGACTGCACGAACATGGTGAATGCGAGCAGACCCATCATGGCCAAGGGAGGTACCGGGTTCATGAACAGGCCGCGGAAGGACTGGACACCCACGGCAAGCACGTAGAGAACGATCAACTGAACCAGAGGAACCATGTCCTTCTGCCAGTTTCCGAGATTCTCAAAGCCTTTCTTGTTTCGGTTATAAGGAAGTTGGGTGACGGAATCTCCCACGACCTTATTGCGTCCGCGAAGGAAGAAATAGAGGCTTGGAATAATGATCAGGGTCCACGCCAGGTAGCTGAGATTGTTGTAGAATGAAGTTCCGGTGGTCAGCGTGACACCCTTTGTGCTGAGAAGCGAAGGAAGGGCCTCTTGAATGATCTGGAAAAGCACGACCAAGACTGCCGTGATAATACCAGTGCTTTGGATCCTTTGCTCTTTTACCACGCCGATATATTTGGTGAAGAAATAGACCACGAAAGTTACCAAAGGTGGTATCGGATTGCGAATGAGACCTTGAGTGTAAGGATTTATGGTTGCCAACACCACGATGAAAACCTGAACCGCCACCATGACCAGACGGAAAAACTCGGGCGTTTGACCGAGAATGGATGTTCTGCTCTTTTCCTTGCTCTGGCGTTCAATGAAGAACCACAGAGTCGGCAAAAGAATCGCGAACCAGAGTCCAAGCGAAGCAATGGTGTAGTTGATGGTTCCCGGTTGAAGACCTGTGAACTCCCCGCCGACAAAGTTTCCACGCTTGACGGCCGTGATGAGTTGGGGAATCACCACAACGGTCAGTAGTGAAGCACCACCCACCCACTGAATAAGTCGATTCTTATCAAATTCCTGATCCTTCTGAACGTAACGAAGGAGAATGTACATGGTGATCATCACGATCGGTGGAATCGGGTTCATCAATAATGCTCTGGCGGCGGGCGCAGCGGCAAAGGCACCTCCACTTATAATCACCTGAAGGAACAGCAAAAGCGCCCTCGCCCAGTTTGGTGATTTGGCTTCCTTTGGGTCACTGTTGACATTAAGATACATGGTAGGTAGGATCAGGGCCGACCACAGGACCCAAGAACCAAACATGTACCCTGGACTTGATACATCCATTATTACTATTATTATGGATTTTAAAATTGAGCGGCGATGCGTCCAGCCGTTTCACGAAGCGAGTCCACATAAAGTGCAATTCCAGAAAGAATGATCATGCGAACCTGATTGTCTGTGATCGTGTAATCAAAAAGATACTTCAAAAGTGAAGCGGCGATGAATACAAATACAGCGATGTTACCAACGTCCCTCGCTGGGACGCCCAAAAATCCAATCATCGTGGCTGCGAAAATCATCATGGACATCGAGATAAATATGAATTTGAACAGCTTACGGCGTTGTTCGGCGAGTTTTTCTTGAGCTTCGTCTACCGGATTTTCTTCCATTCTCTTTACTGCTGTTTTTGCCGCTTTGAGTTCAATCTTTTCATAGAACGTGAGTTTGTCCTCGGGTATCGCTTCCAATTTGGCGACGGTTTTTTCATAGTCTTCCTTGGTGCGTTTCTTTTCGGTTGGGGGTTTTTGATCGGACAAGATCGCCCAGACCTGAAGAAGGAAATAGGCAAAAAGAAACTTGAAGAAAAAATCAAAATCCTTTATTGTCGGAATGTAAGGTTCCGCCATTCTGCTATTACCCGATATAATAATTAGTTATCAGTGTGACTCCGAGAGGCACCAAGTACTTGGCGTAGGCATCGTTGAAGAGATCGAACTGACCCAGTGAACTCGGCACGGCAATCAGTGCAATCACCAGCCCCGAGAAGGTTGCTGGGCGACTTGAACCCTTTGCCTGAAGGGTGATGAACAACAGTGAAATCACCGAGAGGATGTAGAACAAAACTGTGAAAAACTCCTTGAAAGTTGCAGTCCTTTCCTCATCGGAACCTTCCTCCGGCTCCGTGGTGTTCAACAACGTCATGATCTTGCTCACCAACTGGAGAACAAAGTAGTTGAAAAAATACAGACTGATGAAGTAAACAGCCTCGGCGGGATTGAGCGCAGGCACCACACCAGTAGCGTCAGCCATATTACTATTGAGACACAAAATTAATCATGGATGCGGGCACCACAAAATCCCTTGGGGTCTTCGATGGTCTTGTAAAGTTTCTTTCCCTCGGCAAAATCCTTGAGTTCATCCAGGTTCGCCCAGAATGCCGGACTGTGGTCGTACTCCTTGACGGTCGCGTGGGCAAGTTCGTGCAGAAGGACGTGCATCAGTTCGTTGGGACACCCGTCTACACACAGACCAATCTCTGAGCCCTTGTTTGTGTTGAACCCCAAAAGTCCTCCCTGCATCCCGTGGTAGCCCACCAACAGAATGGGTTCTTCCAACTTGCGGAACTTGTGTCCCTCCGGCAGATTGGCAAACTCTTCACGCAACGTGGTGTATCGTTCCCTAAGCGTCACCAAACTCTTGGGCTCTTTGACCATCTTCAAAAAGGACAAAAGGAGCAACCACATGGTCACATAAATAATTATCTTCTGTGACATCTTACAATTAAAGAAGAAATTATATACTAAAGTACAATGTCTCGTCTTGCAAAGGATAAACTCGTCGTTCCTGGTGTGTCATGGGCATGCCTTTCATTTGTTGGAAACCTTGATGGTGGTTGGGTTCGCCCCGCCGAGGGCGCCAAGTACACTGAGTTCATGATCAAGATTCGTGGCGCTTTCGGAACCAAGAGTGAGGCCGAAGAGCATGCCAAGGAACTTCAGGGTCTGGATTCGTCTGTGGATATCTACGTGGTGAACATGTACGAGTGGCTTCTTCTTCCCCCTCCTCCGGTGTCCGAGATGGATAACGTCAAGTATACCGATGAGCGTCTTCAGGCGATCATGGATGGCTACAAGGAGAACCAGAAGCACGCTGCCCAGATGTTCGAGAAGCGCAAGGAAGACATGGCAGCCACACCTTCGGGTTCCAAAATGCCTTTCTTGGAGGCGGGAGACGAGAACTCCAAGTTCTACAACAAGCCCGATGAGGCTCCCATCCCTCACCCGTCCGAGTTGGTTGAGAAGTTCAAGGAGGAGCACCCTGACAAGAGCATGGAGGAACTTGTCAAGATGGCAGACGAGGAAGTCGCCAAGCTCATCAAGGAGCGTGAGGAGGAGCGCAAGAAGAACCTTCCGGCGATCGAGGAGGAGGCCTCGGGTTCATCAAAGGGCAAGGAGAAGATGGATCCTGAACAGATGTTCAGTGGTTAAGCAGTGGGAAACACTTCAACTTCACCTGAACCAGACCCAGGCACGGGAAGCATTTCAATTTCCAATTCGGCATCTTCCCTGATGGGATAGAGGATATCTCTGGAAGGAAGGCCTGGAATCTCCTTGACATTTCCGAGGCGATCCACCACAGGTCCAATAGGGATTTTCTGAACCGTCTTACCAGGTTCCAAACTGAACCCTGCATATAGCGATTCTGGATTCGTTACATACAGCGTTTCGTCCAAGACCTCCATAGGAGAGGCGTAATACTTTGAAGGGTCGTCACCTGGATCTGTATGGAGAGGAACATAAAATTCCCTCTGTTCCAAAATGGCCCACGCGGCGAGCATTCCGAATGCAATGGATGCGATGGTGTTAAACCCGTCCATCTTCTACTAGTTACTCAGATTTTTAGACGCCCCTTCCTGAAGTCAGGATGATCGGTGCGGCCTGACCGGGACCGCTGTTCCTTCCACCCGCACCCATACCCATAAAGAAACCAAGAATGAATGCAACAAAGATAATCACCATCCACACGAGAGGACTTATCCCACTGAACATGGTGTCCTGTTGTGGAGGAGGTGGGTGATGATAAATCTCCTGGTGCTGTTGTTCTTGTTGTTTAGGCATAGGAATCTCATAATAAATGGGCTGAACTTGTTCCTCTTCAGGTTCCTCGGGTGCTTCTGGTTCCGGAGGAATGTCATTAGGTCTATAAATTGGAGCAGCACCTCCGTCATCCATGTCAAATCCCTGTGGTATATTACTGTCTACTGCTACTTCCATTGGGAAGGATTTAATATGGATGTATGTTTTTAAAAGTTTAGATGAGCGCACCTATTCTTCGTCCTCGTCAGACACAATGAATCCATCAAGGTCATCGTCTTCATCGTCTACGCAATCGTAGTCACTCTCATCTTCTGTACGAATAGACTCTACGTCGGAACACTCATCATCCGAGTCATAATCAGAATCGTTATAATCATCTTCTACTACCTCATCGGGTGTGTAAGGTGTAGGTTTCTTGACCACGCGTCCGGAACGAGTTATCGTTTCCATTATTAAGCAGTGGGAAATGTTTTTTCATTCAATAAGCGCATTTAAAAGATGTGGCGTAAATGATTGTTTCGTTTCTTCGGCGGCATTCACTAGAACCCGTTCGCCCGTAATCGCAAGTGATGCTGCCAATTCTGATATTTCATCGTGGTACACCGAATCTCCCGATGGAAGGGAACCCGCCAAAGATGAAAATTCGTCCACGGCACGCCTGAGGTACATGCCACTTCTTTCCAAACTGACGCCCTTTAGAATAGTTACATCTGGATTAATCATTTCTCTCTTGGCGGATTCAAGTTCCTTCTCGAAACGCGCATACGTGTCTGGATCCAAATCACGAAATCTCGAAAGATTTGGAATCATATCGTCAATTGGTTTCCACAAATCAGGATTTGCCGGCTTACCGTAACCGGAACGTCTCCCTAAGATGAATATGATGGCGAAACCTATAATAAGCAAAATGGTAATCATACCTTGTTTAATTTTTGCAGATATTTTATTATCTTGGGATGAACCATGTATCTACGACCACTCCAACATTTGTGTTCTTCGTCGTGACACTTGAATAGAACGGTCTTAGATTCCTTGTCGATCAGAAACCACCCATGATTCCCCTTGTGTTCTCTCTCGATAAATTCACAGTATTTGCTCTGAGTCGCGATTACCCAGTGGGTCTTTTTGGGAATGATTTTATCAATTCGCTTCACGTTGTGCTGAGGATATACTTCCTGGATCCACTTGAGTAATTCGTCATCTGCACTGGTTCCCGAAATGATGGTTTCTGATCCACCAAAATGATTGAGTTCATTTCCATGTGGAAGTATAGAAAACCGTTCAAGCGTGCTCGCCGAAGGTTTGGCCTGAGATATTTCAGTGACGCCATCCTTTCCAATTTCAAACCTAGGCACATACGGAACAACCAACTCTTTAGTGTCTCGCTTCATCTTGTATGACCAGATGGTTCTCAACCCAGTCTTGAACACCGATTTGTCCAAAACCGTCGACCATGGAACATCTGGATCGTAATCAACAAGAGCAGTGGTGATGCGATTCATTATATTCAGTGCAGATGAAGACGTCACCGTCACCTGAGGCCACGAGAGATGAACGCCATTCTTGAAGTCCTCCCCCTGGGCACGAGTACATGTGGAAACTAGAACGGGACCAAGCGAAGGAAACGCCGTGTAAAGTTGAATCGCCCAGCGCCTTATGGTTTCATCTGTGACTGCGCCCTGTTCTCCGGTCGTCACGTAGTCGATATCCAAAAACATCCTAAACCTGTCCGAACTCTTGGTCTGCTCTACCATGAACAACTTTTCACGGTTGGACAGACATCTCATACACATTTCATAAAATCTCTCACGCTGCTGAAGGGGGACGATAAGTACGCCCGATCCATTCATCAGTGTGTGAGTAATCGTGGTTCCTTGAGGTTTGGTTCGGAACCACCATCCAAGTCGCTCACATTCGTCTTTGAAACTCATGGAAGTCTTCTGGATTACTATGGTTTTTTGTTTTTAAGCCTACATGAGGTTGCAGTAAAGTGTCATTTCATCATCTTCGGCTTTCTTGGGTCCATATTTTTTCAAAAGATAAATCTCACCGACCACTTCTTCCTCGGTGAGTTCCTGGACACGTTTGGCTTCATCGGAATCAATATCTTCGGGATCTAGACCTAAGAGGTTCCTAAGTTCTGTGATACGTTCCTGTTTTGATTTTCGCATCGGTTTCTCCTTATATTAAATGGGATTTTTGGAAACGAAGGATTCAGCGCACGGTGAAAGTCATCGTTGGCTAGCACCTGATTTTCAATCAAAGGCCATTTTGCTTTATTTTGAAATTCTTGCATCGTATCAAATGACATGTACTTATTTTCATCGTAGGTCCTTCGGATCGACTGACGATTTCGCTTGCGTTCTTCCGTGATTTCCTTTTCACGATTGAATCGTTCAATCATGTTCAATTGTGTTTCCCTGGGAATGTAAGTTTCAATCACAAACACGTGATATATGATTCCTTCATTCTCGGCATCTTCAAAGTAAAAATATCGATAGGCTCCTTCCGAAATGGCGATGACACCCCTGGTCTCCTCCTCCAATTCTCGAAGGGCTGTTCGTATTGGCCATCCTATCTCGCGCTTTCTACATCCACCCGTCACAAATGTCCAGTCATCCCATCGTTTATCACATACTGTTAAATACCTCGTATCTTCTTCACATGGGGCAACTAGGACAGTGATCGCCTTATGCGTCTCCTGATCCATTTACTTCCTCTGTCTCCTCTTCTTTATTATGCTCTTCGGGCTCGGGGGCTGGGACGTATTTGAGACCATCCTCTAGGGCATACAGAGATGTCTTTAGCCACCTGGTTTCAGTGTAGAGATAGAAACTGAAACCAATAAGGAGAGCCACGAGCGCCATGAGGATGATCTCTTTGTTCATGATTGAGTTAAGCATTTACCGTTGAATACCAAAAATATTATCCAGTTCTCGCGCGTTAATCTCGTCGCGACTGGTGACCTTGTAAGCAGGCGCCATGACCTCGGGTGCCTCCATCATCTCGTGGTGCATCCCCTCCTTGACGCCGAACCACTTTTGCAGTGTTCCGGAACCGGGCTTGTAGCTGATGATGAACACCAGGGCGAACAGAAATGCGATGAAGTAAAGATTCATTCTTATTATTATCCTGGGAAATTATATATGGCGAAGGTCGAACGAAGCAGTTATCCCGTCAAGAAATTCATGATCAAGTCACCCAAGGGCGAAACCATCTACTTTGGACAGGCTGGCTACGGTGACTACGATCTGTGGTCTAGGGTGGATCCCGAGTACGCCGAAAAGAAGCGCTACCGCTACACCACGTCACACAAGGCTATTCTGTTAAAGGACGGAACTCCTGCGTGGAAGTCACCAGAGACCGCCGAGTACTATGCCATGCGCGGGACGTGGGATGAACCCCGTGGAAACCCTCTGTTCAAGCAGGTGGTTTCCATGAGAAATAAGAGCCTCACCAAGGAGGAAAAGGCTTTCATCGCTAAACACAAGAAATTACATTAAATTATTTAGTTCCTTCTTTGACTTTTGAATCGTAGATCGAAGAGTGGCGATTCTAGCCGTCTTTCTTTGATTTGCCTCAATCCTGTTCATCATGCCAGATTTAAGATTCTTACGGGTCCTTGCGCTTTTGGCGACGGCACTTAGCTTCATTAAATCTTTCATCGCGTTAAAGTACTCATTGGGAGTGAAATTCACCAAGGACCAGTTTTCAAATATGATACCGGGTAGCGGTTGCTTCACTGTCTTATTTTCGCGTTTCGCTCTCTCGCGAACATTTCTCATAGCCCGCGTAGCCCCTTCCAAATCTAGGATAGACTTGACATTGT
>Ga0255763_1000503_pt1 | contig 43445 bp, 27 predicted proteins | sample 041ome_2_FD_179963 | JGI IMG/M metagenome (GOLD analysis project Ga0255763, IMG submission 179963) | Coastal salt marsh microbial communities from the Groves Creek Marsh, Skidaway Island, Georgia - 041406US metaG (version 2) | ecosystem: Environmental > Aquatic > Marine > Intertidal zone > Salt...
GCTTTTGTCTTCTTCTTCTTCTTTGATGAAAACTTTAATGATGATGATGATGAGAACGAATGTGTTTGCTTTTGTGACGTACTTTACTCGTATAAATTCATCAAAAGAACTAAAAAACATCTCTCTCTCTCTCTCTCACTCTCACTCTCTCTCTCTCTAAGTACCGCGGCAAAAAAGACTTTATTATTTTACCCCTGTGCGGCTCTGGCCGCCTCTTCCGCGGCCTGCGCTCGTCGCTTCTTCGCCTCCTCCGCGGCTGCTTTTTCGTCTTCAATTTTCTTAATCACCGCGTCGACGACGGTTTCGTCCAACGTGTCCGCGCCGTCCAGGCCTTTCCTCACGACGGCAATTTCTACGTGTTTTGATCCCGGTTCGCACACCTCCAGAAGCGCTTTGACGCATAACTCGACGCACTCGTCGCCACTTTTCTCCTCGTAGTTCTTTTCCAACCACTCTCTTACTGGTTTGCTCGATCGACCGATGGCGTTCGCTTTCCACGCCGTGTACGTGCCGCTCGGATCGGTGTGCCACAATTCCGCGTTCCCTTCCGGAGAGAAACCGCAAATCAACGTCGACAAACCAAACGGCCGAACGCCACCACTTTGCGTGTACTTTTGCTGCACCCCACCGATATATCTCGCCATGTGCTCCACGCTCGCCGAGTCTTCCAAAGTTAACCTGTGCGACTGCGCTTCCACTCGCGCTCGGTTGATGAGCACCCTCGCGTCCGCGGTTAACCCGGCGAACGCCACCGCGACGTGATCATCAATCATTTGAATCTTCCGCATCGTTCGTGGATCTTGTAACTTCGCGACCATTTTCTTCTCCACGCCGATGACGACCACGTCCGTGCCTCGAACGGCGACTGCCAAAGTGCCTTTCCGGACCGCCTCCATGGCGTACTCCACTTGGAACAAATGGCCGTCCGGGGAGAACACCGTGATGGCACTGTCGTAAGCCATTCGTATTTCTTTCTTCTGTTTTGTCTAAATGTATTCTCTTTAACTCTCTCTCTTAGAGCAGCGCACGTTGTGTAGCTCTCTTTGCGCGCGAAGCTTTCTCGTCAAAAAGCGCGGTTTGAGTATGTATTCTTCTTCTTCTTCTTCTTCTTCTCTTATTCGATGATGATGAGATCGCGAGGAGAGTGTTTTCCGTCTAACGAACGATGACGAGATCTCTCTTTTAGTATCCGTATAAATATATCTCTGAAAGCGAATAATCAGTTAAAACGAATTCTCCCTCTCTCTCTCGCTGCAAAAGTCGCGCGTTAACGTGTGAACGACTGTACTACTATTACTACTCTGCGACTCTCTGTGTAAAGGTACAGACCAAAGTGAAGAAATCTGCCAAGTTTGTGCTCAAAAAATGTTTCGCGTGTGGCTTTTCTCGTCCGCCAGACGATGGTCATCAGAAAGAGAACGCGGAGAGGACGGACGGAGGATTTTCGCCACGTTTGCTGCTACTGATGATGATGATGGTGTGCTAATTATTATTCTAAATCGCGGCGTTTAATTACATTTCGAAGCATCTCTATTTATCGTATATCTAGCGTATCACGCTCGGCGCTGAATACCGCCCATCCCGGGCGGCGCGATGACCAAGTCTTTTCCTTTGTTGTTGTTGTTATTGCTGTGGACGTTGTTATTGTAATTACTGTTGGCACTCTTCGCGGTCGAAACGCGTCCCAAACTCGCGTCGCCGACGACGACGTCTAACGTTTCCAAAGTGAACGTATCCACTCTCCAAACGACGATGGATAAAACTTTCCCTGGGTCAGCTTCGAGAACAATTCTTCGGACTTGGTTCGCGTCGACGATGGCTTCGCCGTTACAATCAATGATAACATCACCGATGCGAACGCCCGCGAGGTGAGCTGGGGAGGCATCGGAGACCTTGACGATGAGCGCGCCTTCGCGAGGCGGGTTTTTCGTTGTATTATCGGTGGCATTGGCGTTGTTGTCTCCTGATGACGCCTGCATGGATGACGCCGGGGATGAGGATGTTCCGCCCTCCAATAACGTGGCCATTTCTATTCCCAGGTACGGCCGCGCGATTATCTCGCCTCTCGAGAGCGCCTCTGCGACTCGACGAACGGTGTTGATTGGAATCGCGAATCCAATACCATCGGCATCTTGTCGTATAGCCGCGTTGATGGCGATAACCTCGGAAAACTCGTTCACTAACGGGCCACCGCTATTACCTGGGTTTATCGCACAATCTGTTTGGAAGAATTCCACGCTTCGTCGTTCGGGTATGCCCAACTCCGTGGACGTTCTCGCTAAGTTTGATATTATTCCTAAAGCAACCGAATTGTCCAGACCAAAAGGATTGCCTACGGCGACCGCCCAATCCCCGACGTCAACTTCGTCTGAATTCCCAATATCGCAACTCGGCAACACGTGCGAAGCTCTCAAATTCAACTTCAAAAGCGCGATATCAGCAGTTTGATCTACGCCTTTCACGTCCGCGATGTACGTTCGACCATCAGTGAACGTCACTCTGACTTTCTGCGCGTCTCCGACGACGTGCGCGTTGGTCACCACTCGCCCTAAAGTCGCGTCCAAAACTAAACCACAACCCCCGCCCGCATGCCACTCGTCGTAACGAGTATCGTTGCCGTTCTCGTTTCTGTTATTCTTCTTCCGTTTCGGGGCTTCGTCCTCGTCCTCGTTCTTCTTCTTCGGCGACGGACCTTCATCTTCCCGCTGTTGTTGTTGTTCTTTTTGTTGTTGTTGTTGTTCCTTCTGCGATGAAGAAGGCGAAGGCATCAACGCGTCCACCCGTACCACGCACGGTCCGACCGATTCCGCCGCTTGCCGCACGAAACTGTTCCGCTTTGCTCTCGATTTTTTATTCGTCGTCCCTTTCAAAATCCGAAACGTAGTGGACGAGTTGTTGTTGTTCTTGCTAGTATTGGTGGTCGCGTTGGCACGCGCGGGCAACAGCGCGCTTTGAAGAAAAAACAACAACAACTGCCACGATAAAAAACTCGTCGTCGCGATCGCCAACGTCGTTCTTAGCGCGAGATGTGATTGTTCTTCTTCTTCTTCTTCTTCTTCTTCTTCTTCTTTTCCTAATTCCCGATTCGATTCAATTCGGCGACGAGATGAATGCCAACAACGGTTTCCAATTACGTTGTTTACTCTCGTCCTCTTTTCCTCCTCAAAATCTATTCTGTCTTCATTCGTTCTGTCGCCGTTGTCGTTGAACGAAAACAAAGACCAAAACCCTTTCGTCGTCCTCCTCCTCCTCCTCCTCCTCTCGTTGTTGTTGTTCTTGTTGTTGTTCGTTATCCGATGACGATGATTCTTCTTAACAGACGACGACGATAACGAAAGGTGTTGTTGGTGTTGAAAAGCGACAGAAAAACGAATAACACGCATGACTCTTCTTTACCGGTCGTCCGTCTCTCTTCTCCGTTCGTACGACGCTTCGTGTTATTTCTATCGACCAAAAGCGTGCGCACTAATGAGGAAATGATAAAATTCTCTTTAAAATATAAATATTACAAGTTGTGTGTTGTTTAAGTCTTTAATTGTCCATTTAATAGTCGCTGTCCCAAACTTCAGGCTTCCCGCTGGCTTTGTTGTTATGCTTTTTGGAGGAGGACTTTTTGGCTTTCGTTTCGGCGTCTTCGGCTACTTTGGTCGTGGATGTGGATTTATCTTGACCTTCTCGTTCTTCTTCAGTCGCCGCGTCTTCGACCGGCACGTCTTCGATCGGCGCGTCGTTCTCCTTCGTGGCCATTTTCTTCGCTTGCGCTTCAATTTTCTTTTGTTGTTGTTTCTTCGTGTTGGCGGCGTTCTTCTCGTCGTCCTCTTTGTGGTTTACGAGTTGATCCTTGCGTTGTAACTCCTCGCGGATGCGTTCTTTGAGGACCAAAGCTTCCACGGAATCTTTCAAGATTTCCTCCTTCTCAGTCGTGGACTTGTTCAACTTTTCGACGGAGTCGCCATCGACTCTGCCCCAGCCGTTTTTGCAGCAACCGACGCCCGGGATCGGGACGCCTGGCGTGCACTTCGGGTCCGGGTTGCACGTTTCCTTGGAAGAAGAAGCGAGCGATTTCGCCAAAGCCGAGTCTTTTTGCGCGTCCACGTTTTGCGCTTGCGGCTGACGCTGGAAGCAGCAAGGGATACCCGCGAGCGGCACACCAGCGACGCAGGTTTCCTTCGGTTCTGGGTTGCAAATATCCGGCGCATTGCAGCACGGAATGCCTGGGATAGGGACACCGGCGACGCACCCTTCGGTTTGCTGGTTGCAAAACAACGGCTTGGATGCCGCTTCCGGAGCGTCTTCCTTCTCTTCAACTACGACGGTACCTTCGTCGCCGATCAACTCTTGGAACTCCTTGGTTACTTCAGCTTTCGCGTTCGCGTCTTGCTCATCTTGACCCTCGGCCGCGTCTTCCGGGGCCGCTTCCTCCTCGGTAGTTTTACCTTGGATGAAATCGGCGATGACTTTGTCTTCCGGCGCTTCCACGTTCGCGCTAGACAAGTCGATGTCGTCTTTACCGACGATGGATTCGTACGAAACCTTCGGCTTTTCGACGCCCGGGATATCCAAAGACTTTGTCGCCATCATAAATTGTAAATCTTGCTGAGTGACTTCCTTGTACTCGATTTTCTTGAATCGATTTTCCTTGTCGTCCCATCGATAGGTGCTCTTGTCCGAGCAGCACCCAAAGCCAGGCATCGGGGTACCAGCTTGGCAATTCGGAGATGGATCCGGATTGCACGAATCTGGCGTGCAGCATCCGACGCCTGGCCAGCGTTGACCGGGGGAGCAATTTTCGCTGTTGTCACAAAACATCGGTGGGTCGTACTTGCCGTCCTTCATGAAGTTGTTGCCTTTGGCAGCTTGGTTGTTGTTGGCAGCCCCGCCCGCGGCTCCGGATTTCCAGGTCGCCTCTACCGCGGTTTCGACTTTGGACATGTCAAACATGTCTGCGGACTTGGTTTTCGCGTCCGCCTTGTCGTCACCGGCTTTTTCGGTGTGGTGGTGGTGCTTACCCAACGCCGCCATGAGCTCTTCCTCCGTCGGCGCCGCCATGCCAAGCTGCGCGTGCTTGGAAGAGTGATGTTTCTTCGTCTTCACCGCCTCCTCTTCGAGTTCGAAGAGCATCTTTTGCTCCTTTGGATTTTTCAACTTCTTCACAACAATCTTCGTCTTCGCTGCCGGTACGATGGTGTCGTCACCATCTTCGCCGCCTTCGATATCGCTGCCGCCCTCAACGCCGTCAACCGGCGACGGGTTGGTCATTTGTAAAACTCTCGCGTTGACGTAATCGTCCAACTCGGAGACCATGATGGACTTCGGAGTGCCGTCTTCCAAGATGACGTTGACCAAAGCTGTCGGGTTGGATCGATCAATTCGACTCGCTCCCCACTCCGGGCGCCAATCCTCGGCGTCTTTGCAACAGCCAATACCCGGAATCGGCACGCCTGGCATGCACGAATCCGCCGGGTTGCACGACGTTCGGTCGCAACACCCTTGGCCTGGGCACGGGATGCCGCCGACGCACTGCAACGCCGGGTTGCAAAAGAGATCTTTAAAAGACTCCGTGCACGTGGACTGATCGCCGACCAAATCAGCGTTCGGGTCGACAACAGGAGTCGCAATTACTCCATCTTCAAAACCAGTCGAAGCCGCCTCTTCGCCGGCTTCGATGACTTCTGGTTGCGGCGTTTCGTTGAACGCCACGGCGTCTTCGACAATTTCTTCAGATTGGTGTTGTTCTTTTTGTTGCAACAACAACGTCTTCGCCGCGGCTTCTTGCGCGGCCTCGATCGCCGACTTAGCGGCAAGTTGTTGCGCGGAAATCATAGCCTCGTTTTCAGCTTCTTGCTTCGCGATGGCCGCTTGAGCCTCTTCTTCCTCTTTACGCAAAGCCAACTTTTGTTGGTCGACGACCGTTTTCACTTGCACGCCGTAATCGCCCATCTTGGCTTCTTCGCGCATCAAGCCGTGCTCCGAACCGAATGAATGCCCTTCCCACATTTGTCTTTGATTGGACAAAGACGTGGAAAAGTAATTCGTCCTCGACGCGTTGTCGTTTTCGGCGTCCTCGGGTAAAGCGTACACCGTCGTCGACGCGCAAAAGTGTCTCGTCAACGTCGTGTACGCGAGAAATCCAGACGACCACAACTTGTTCTCGGCGCCAGATAACGGCTTGAACAACTCTGTCGCTTCGTTGGAGATGACTTCCGGCGTGACCACCCACCCCGGGTTGGCGTCCAAAAATCGATACACGTCCTCCGGCTTGGCCGATCCCGGATCTTGGTACGGAATTTCCGCGCTGACGGTCGACGAACCCAGTGCAGTCTTTTTCTCCTCCAACGCTCTCAAAACCAAAATCTTATGTTTCACGTTCTTATCGATCATCGAGTGATCGCCTCTGTTCAACTCGTCCAAGGTGTGCGGAACGACGTTGGCGAACACGAAATCAGTCTTGCTCCCGAAATCTTCGCGAAACTTCGCGTTCTTCTCGTCCGCGGCATCCAAGTAGTGCGTGTTGATTCTCGCGACGCAATCGTGCGAATCAATTTCTTTGCCAAAAGACTGACCGTTCATATCCGGCGACGGAAGTACGAGCGCGCACGATTGACATTCCATCGGGACCCCGAGATCCGCCGTTTTCGCCGGTCTCTTTTCCTCTCGTTGCGCTTCTGCCAATTGCGCTTCATCCGCCGAAAAGGATTCTTCTTCGTCACCAATCGTTTCCGTTTCTTCTCTGCGGTGTTCTTCCGCGAATCGCTCCTGCATTCTCGCAAAACCGGCGTTCACTTTCGGCAGTGAAGATGATTTCACCGAGGACGCGGCCCCCCGGGAAAACCCACGCGAGGCAAACGGCTTCGCTCGTCTCACGCCTCCCCCTAACTCCGCCTCGTTCGCGATGGGAAGAGCAAAAGAAGGGTGGTCGATGTTGGTGACATGTCCACCTCTTGTTTTAGAGGACGCGACGACGGCAAACCCCACCGCTGCCGCGCTGAACGCCAACAGTGCGATTTTCTTCCCCGTATTCGAAGTATCACTCGACGATAAAATCATCGATCGATTCTGCGATTCCAAGTCCACGCTGTTATTCGCGAAATCATCCGCGTCTTCCTCATCGTTCGAGACGGTCCCGTAGGAAGACACAGAACTCTTCTTACGCGTCGTCGTCATTTGTGTTATATCTCAGTCGTCGTTTGTACGCGACGACACACTTTTATCGCGGAAGCGTTTCTTTCTCACGAGTTTTCTCTCGAATTTCTTTTTTCCCAAACAGAGCAGCCCCGCGGTCTTTTCTCGAGTCTCTCGGGAAAAAAGAACGAAACTTTGAGCGATTGCGCGACACTTCAACAGCGCGCGCGATTGTCGCGTAGTATCATTAGGAGAAGAAGAAGAAGAAGAAGACGAAAGGAGAACGCGCGAAACACGCAGCAAAAGGGGCGGTTCTTTAGTAAGAGCGAGAGTGAGAGAGTGAGAGATGACGTTTGCAAACAATCACGACGAGCGAGAACGATTGCTCGTGAAGCACCACCACGCGGCTGATGAGGATGTGCGCGAATTCGACGCGTTGAAGACGACGAAAACGACGACGAGATCTTCTTGGATGAAATCTTCGCTTCTCGCAACAATTGGCGTTTCGGTATCGTTGTTGATCTGTTGCGCGTTCGTTGCGATGACGGCGTCGTCGTCGGAGTCGTCGTCGCTCGGTGTCTCGAAGTTCAGAAACGAAGGAGGCCTTTTGAACGTGTACGGCTCGAAAGAAGCGGGCGAGAGCACGGCGTCGAGAGCGAAATTCTCCGCGACGACGACCAACACGGAAGAAGAAAGTGTGACTCAACTCGCACAACTGGGCTACGCGGACGTGGATTTAGATACCGCCGCGTTGGGTGCGAAGGAAAGGAACATGATCCAAGCGTCGCTGGCGATTGAGGACGTGCAGCGAAAGATCAAGCGCTTGGAAAAGGCGAAGCGGCAACGCGCTTTGAACGTACAAGACGAGGACGAGTACTTGGAAGACGAAGTTACCGCCGACGAGAATGTCGGAGAGGGCGAAGAAGAGGCGGTGGCGACGGCCACGACGGGGGCGGAAGAAGAAGGAGAAGAAGAAGTGAAAGAAGTGAAAGAAGAAGAAGTGAAAGAAAAAGAGCGAGAAGCGGAGGACGAACGAAACGCGGCGGTGCGAATGTTAACCGGAGAAGACCCGGTCGTTGAAGAAAATGAAGAGAAAGAAGGAGATGAAAGTAACAACGATGAAGCAGAGAAGGCGTTACCGCAAGCGTCTTCTACGATCGTGAACCAAAAGTTGGAGGAAGAGTTGAAAGAAGAAGAGAAGAACAACGCCTCCGCCGAGTCAGAGGAGAGCGTCGAGGAAAAGAAAAGCTCTTTGGAGGAGATGGCTTTGGCGTTCGAAAAAGAGATGGAACGCGCGGCATTAGAGGATGAATTTACCGCGACACCGGAAGAAGAAGTGAAAGAAGGGGAACAAGAACCAGAAGCGACGGCGACAGCAGAAGTAGATCCATCTGAAACGGCCAACGAGAAGACGTCCGAAGAAGGAGAAGAAGAAGAACAACAACAACAACAAGGAGAACAAGGAGAAATAATTACTCCGTTGGAATCGCTTACGACGACGACGACGACAATAACACCGCGTCAAACTTCGTTGCTCCGAGGTTCGACCAAACGCGACTTATCGGACACCGAGTTTTCCAAGCTTCAAAAGCTACTCGAATACAACGCCAAGAAACGCGGCGTCGACTTGAAATCATCGTCGTCCGCGGACACGACGCCAGAACAGCCTCCGAAAGCAGAACTGTGCCCGTCCTCTGCTATTTACGCCGGTAAATGCGAATGCTCAACGTGCGCGTTGGTTTTACCGATGCCAGATATGGTTGGAACATCGCTCGGCAAAGAAATTGACTCGCACGAATGTGTCGCCAGAATGAACGCGCAATACATCGAAGTCCAGAATCCATCCGATTCGAACAAATTAGCCAACCCGAGAGATTACGGTTCGAAAACCGATTTCGTCTTTTCCAACGTCGTCGATCACACGTTAAAAGATTTAAGGAAAAACTTGAACACGACGGAAGGTAAAAAGTTGAACCAAAAAGTCAAACACAAGTTTCTGCACGTGCCGTTTTGGAGACCGGCTTCGGAAGTGTTTGATTTCTTGGAAGCTCACAACGATTGGAAGACGATCCCACATGCGGTCACGAAGGAAACGACCGATTTGTTCTCGCAGATGAAAGGTGCGGAAGGCAAACAGTGGAGTTCAGGATTCCTGGCGTACGTCATGTTGTCGAGACACTATTGCGCCAAGACGACGGTGTATTCCTATTGGAGAGCGGAGGAGGACCCGGCGAGTCAAGTGTACGTGACCAACTCGAAAGGTGGAGCGCGGAAGATGTGGAGCGGACACTCGTTCGGTGGCGAACACGAATTTATTAAAAATGCGGCGGAAAGCCACGATTTTGGAACTAGAGTACGATATTTAGACGCGCTTAAAGAAGGCGCAAATAAAGGTGAAGAAGTCGGGGGTATCACGCCTTGATTTCTACATTATCTATCATCACGAGTTGCTGTATAAACAAACTATTACTACTACCACAACAACAACAACATCATCATATTATTATTATTAACGCGAGCGCTTCCGGCCCGCTTTTCTTTTCACTTTCGCGCCTACTTCTTCTCGAGTCTTTTTCTGCTTTCCTCCTTCTCTCTTATCTTTGCGTCGGCGTTTCTTCTTCTGTCCAAACTCGGCGACGTCCACGTCTAACCGCATGGCAGCCCATTTTGCCTCGTCCCCGTCTTCCGTTTCGACCGCATTGATTGCGTTCTTTTTCCTCTTCTTTTTACTCGCGTTGCGAAGATACGCAGGAAGATGACTCAAGTGCTTGTTTGCGTCGTCTCTTTTCGAAATGGAGCTATCGTGTCGCAAGAGATTTAAGTCGTCCGGATTTTCTTCAAAGTGGGACGCGAGACGCTCGGAGTTTAAGAGTTCCACGCGAAGTTCACGCAAACGCGCGTCTTTAACCGCGCTTTTACTAATCGAGCGTAAAGTATCTTCCGCTCTGTATCGTAACGCTTCCGTAGCTTCTTTCGGAAGGCGCTCGAACGGTTTCAAAAAGTCGTCGACATCCTCTTCCTCTCGTTCATCTTCTTCCTCGTCATCGTCCTCTTCCTTCGCTTCCGCCGCTTTCGCCACTGCGGCCGCATCGGCGTATCCCTTCAATAAGACGTGATACGCTTCCTCGTCCGATGGACCGAAAAAAGTAATCGCCACGCCCGTCGCGCCGGCTCTACCCGTTCGCCCGACTCTGTGTTGATACGCCTCGAACGTCTTCGGAACCTCAAAATTAATCACCGTGTGTACCTTCTTAAAGTCAACGCCGCGAGAAACGCCAAATTCAGAATCTTTCTTTGCCGCCTGGTTCCTTTTTTCTTTCTCCTTCTTCCTTTCTTTTTTAGATTTTCGCGTTGGTTGTTCTTCTTCCTCCTCTTCTTCCTCTTTTGCGTTTTCTTTTTCGTTCGCGTTACTCCCGTCGTTACTACTATTACTGCTGCTATCGTCCTCCGCGGCGGCGACCAACACGTCGTGCACGCCGCGATTAAACTCCTCTAATATGTGCGCCCTCGAATTTGCCGGTAACTCCGAGTGCAAAGCCACGCACAAAACGCCAAACTTATGTAAAAACAGTCTCGCTCTCACGGCTTCGTCCGCATCCTTCACGAAGATCAAAATCTTCTTCTTACACAAACCTAGACGTAACAGCGCCATTAAATACAACAACTTGTCGTTCTTCCCTTTTTTAATCTCCAAACCAAAGTGGGTGATTAGCGGTTTCTTTTTCTTCTTCAGCTCCTTCCTCATCTCCCGTTCTTCTCTTTCTTTCTGCTCCATCTCTTCCACGTCGTCGCAATCCACCTCGGCTGGTTTCGATAACAACAACGACTTCAAATTCCCAACCTCTTCGCTCGTCGTCGTCGCGCTCACCATCACCGTCTGCACGCCTTCTCGACACCTCTCGAATATGTACTTGATATCTTTCTCGTGGCCAAACGATAACAACAAATCGCACTCGTCTAAAACCATCATCTCTAACCCGTCGCCGTTTACGCTCTTCGGCGGGAAGAGTTTATCCTTCAGACATTGCGCCACGCGCGCCGGCGTAGACACCAACACGTCCGGACAGTTCCTCGCCGCTTCTCGAACCGCCGCGGAGGCGCTCGAACCTTGCGGTAACTCCCCGACGCGGTATTTCTTTTCATCGTCGTCGCCGCAGTGTTTCAAAATCTCTTGACACTCTTTCCTCACCTGCGTCGCCAACTCCCTCGTCGGCACCAAAACAATCACTCTCGGATTTGTCGTCTTCTCCCTGCTCGTCTTCTTCTTCTTCTCTTGCAAGAAAACCTTGTGCAAACTCGGCAATAAATACGCCAAGGTTTTCCCGCTCCCGGTGTGCGCTCTGCACGACACGTCCAAACCTTTCAACGTCAGCGGTATCGACCGGATCTGCGCGTGCGTCGGCCGAAGCAAATTCCGGGACACGCACGAACGAATCAGCCGCTCGTCCAGTCCCAATTGCTCCCACGTCGTCGTCGTCGTCGTCGTAGTGGTAGTATCGCGCTCCTCGTTCATCGTCGTCGTCGTCGTCGTCCAACGCTCTTTTTGCTTTCGAGCGGCAGCTAAGAGCGCGCGCGCGAGTGTACTAAAGTGTTGTTGTTGTTGTTGGTGGTGGTAACGCGTGTCGTAAAACAAAGAAAACTCTGGCGGCGCACAAAAAGTGGTTTTTTGGCAATTCTCTGACTGAAAAAGATTTTGTCACTTTTTCACGGAAGTTTTGAACACACCTACAACACCTTCGTGCAAAACTGATGATTGGAAACCAACTATGATAACTGTTCCTCACGAACGACTTTAAAACACCAAACGAAGAATCCCTAAATATGGACTCTGCCTCTTTTTTCTTCAAACTCCTCGCGAAAAAGAATGGAAAAATCGACGTCATTCTGAAGAACTTATTAAAAATAAGTGTGCAAAACTGGACACCAACTGTTTCTAACTGTTTTCCCGACTTCTATAAATATACCCTCCGAATACAAAATGTCCACCGAGAAAGGATACCCGCTCGAAGAGCAACCGAAACAATCGCCGTACGCCGCGTTGGCGTTCGCCGCGGCGTCCTTCGCCGGCGTGATGTCGATAGGTATTATTAACTTGAAAACGTCTCGTTTTTTTTTTTAGGAATATTCTTCGACGTTGAATTCTCGTTAGGGGATTTGATGTGTTTGTCGCGCGCGCGCGCGCGCTGACGCGCACGCCATCGACGACGATTTAGACGACGACGGAACCAGATCACATCACTGACACACTTTTTCTCTCATCATCATTATTCATCATCATCATCATCATCATCAATATTCATCAGCCTCTGTCGCACTCGTGAATAATCTCAACGACGATACCAACATTCTCTTGGCGAATGAATGCTTGGGCACAGATTCTTTATCTGGCATTACCAACGCCGGCGTCGCTCGCGACGCCCACCTCGCTCGAATGGAACACGCGATCAGCGATTTTCAATCCCCGGAAGCGTTCGAAGCCATTCACAATAACTACGACTCCATCTATCCGAAAATGTCAAACGCGGCGGACAGGTGCGCACATTATTTTTCTATTATTCTTTTTTCGGCCGTCGTTTTTCTTATTTTTTGCGATCGCAAAAAATATTCTTTTTGCTGCTTTTGATGACGTCGAACGCACAAAACAAGAAGAACGACTGTGAAATTGCTGACATGTGATGATCTCTCTCTCTCTCTCTCTCTCTCTCTCTCTCTCTCTCTCTCTCTCTCTCTCTGTCTCTCTCTCTCTCTCTCTTTCTCTTTCTCGATTTGAAGGAAGAGTGCGTTCATGAAGCAACTCAAGCCTCTCGGCTGGCACACGGCGAGAATGGCGGAAGCGAGCGACGCCGGCTCCAAGGCGGAGTACCGCGTAGACGGCAAAGACGGGGACGTTGATTTCCCCCACGGGAACTTGAAACCAATCTATACGATCGGCGAGTACGATGCAACGACGGGTTACATGCCCACGGGTGTGCCGGATGGTATGGGTGCGATGAAATTGAATGATGTTACGATGCGTTTCATTTCCCAATCCGAGTCGTACGGTTTCCTTGGGGACGCTGGTGAAGAATTCCCCACGTTCCCCATGGATGTAAACAATGGTGCCGCTAAGTTCACCGGATCGAAGGCCTACTACGTCGATTACGACATCGCCCAGATGAAGGAATTCATGACGCATTCTGGACCTGCCGCGCCGATGATTCGCGGTGCTGGAAGTATTATCGAAACCGTGGTGAACCTGAAGGGTGAACAAGTCGAGGCGCGTTCCACTGTCGCGAACACGCCTCACTCCAAGCCGCACTATTCGCAAACTTCGGCGAGTGGTGTTCACGTTCAAATTGATGCTACCAACGCGGACTCTTTGACATCGCAGACGTGGAACTTCATGAGCTTCTGCTCTTCCCACTTGGAAGAGAAGCATCAATGGGGTGAAAATATTGGTTTTGAAGACGATATTTACCTCGTTCCAGAAGAGTGGGCCGAGTGTGAGGACAGCAGAGTGAGAGACTACGGCTACGTCGGTTTGCCTATGCACGCTGTTGATCTTCAAACCAAAACTTCGTACGCCGTCGGCGCCATTGGTCAAGGTGGCTACGAAAAGGTCGTGGAAGTGAATTGCGGCAACTCCAGATTTGCCTGCTTATCTATCTCCGGATACAACGGCAACTTTGGTGAAGACGAATTAAAACCGACTTTTGTTGCTCGCAAGGCAGCTGTCACTCCGACGCGTAGCGACGGTAGTGCCTGGGTTTACACGCAAAACGTTGTCCCTGCGAGAGTGTACATCGGTTTGAAGGGGTACACCGCTGCGGGTGTTGATTGCGCTGCTACCAGCTCTTGCGGGTTCCTCGAAAAGAACGGTTTGGCTTACGGGAAAGTGTACGGCTTTGCTGTCGACTCCAGTACTGCGGACAGAGATGCGTTCCACAAAGATGCGCTCCACGCATCTACTCCTACTTTGTCAGGCACGTGGGCTTCAACGAACTGGCAATGGGATGGCACCGTCAAGGATTTTGAACATGACCTTGCGTGGGAGTTCCAAGAGTCTCCGATTATTGACGGCGCAGCGTCTACTACGCACAAATTTTGGACCGCCAAGGGAAGAGACGAAGATGGTGCAAAGACTGAGCACAACTCTCCAGACCCTGGGTTTGATAAGTTTGGTACATTCGTCCAAGGTTCAACTGCTGGTTATTACGGCATTTATTCTACCCCGACCCTCAAAACAGTCTTGGACGGTTTGACGGGTAGTGCCTTGCCGTCTTCCATCCCAGCGACGTACGAGCTCCTCGAAGGAGAATCTGACGTTACTGCTCGTATCCACTTAGGCGGTAAGGGGAAGCGCGCAGATGGTGGAAACCAAACGATGATGTATGACGGTAAAGACAAAGCAACCTTTGAAGACATTGATGGTTTGGAATGGATCCGTGCCTCTGATGGAGATTACTTCGTCATCCAAGAGGATGGTGGTAATAAATATGGTGAGCGCATGTTCATCTCGAAAAGGCCGGAGGCGGGTGCTAATCCGCAATATCACTTTATCGCGCAAGCCGGTGGATCGTTGAACACGAGATCGATGTCTAAAGTTTCCGTGCCTCCGAAAACGTGGGCAAGGGCAGCCTCATTCGAGTTCTCTGGTGTCGTTGATTTCTCAGGCATCCTCTCCCAATCGACTTTGGGTGGTTTCGCGAGAAGAACTGCAGAAGCAGCTGTGGCCATCAACGACAAGATCATCGCTCTCGGTCTCCAAGCCCATGGAATTGCCGGCGGTTTGATCCAAGCTTTCGGTCTCGACCGCGGAGGACAAGTATATGCCTGGAAGCCACAGCTCTGAGCTCGCAAGTTCCGAGGACCTGCTTTCCAGAAAGAGGACTTTATAAAAACCCGCCGCGCGTGGTTTATTTATGTGCATATAAACGCGCTCGAAACAAAACGTCTTCTTTTGGGACGTGTGAATGTATGAAAGATGAGTGCGATTACTGATCGCGACAATGGTAAAAAGGTACAAGTTGTAATGTATATATATTATTTCAACAATGGTACGCGCTCAAACCCATCCATCGCTTTCGCGAAAGTAGTTGCTTTACGCGTCTCCCGCTCTGTAACCATGCACCCCTAAATCTTCTTTTTTTACGAAGGGGAAGAATTTTCGTGAGAATTCAATTCAATTCTCTCGTCAAAAAAGAAGAGCGCTCTCTCCTGCGCACATACATATACACACACACATAACGCATTACACACACACACACGTAAACGTAACGCGCGCGAGACGAGGAGAGGGAAGAGCTTCCACGTTTATATACATAAGAGGTATCTATCATGGTGGCAAAGAAGAAGAAAATTGCAGCTTCAAAACCGGGAGCACCCCCGGCATCATCACCCGTAACGGGAAAGAAGAAGACGATTCACGCGACGACGACGACGACGACGGGGGATGATCATCGCGCGCATCGCGCTCAAGAACAACAGCAGAAGGAGCAGAAGCAGCAGCAACAACCGCCACAACAACAACAACAACAACAAAGAGTCTCTCGTTTAGGCAAAGCGGTTCAAGATGCGGCGACGATAAAAAAGAAGCCCAAGAACAAGGGGCAATACCAACACCAAGCTAAAAAAAAATCGACTGTAATTCCGATGATGAATCGAATGGATTCTCGAGTGGACCCGTCTCGCATGGGAAAGAATCGGAGCCGAGAAGGGACGTCGGAACGGTTGACGCCTCGAACGCAAAGTCAGAGTCAGCAGAGAATGCCGGCGCCGAGAAGACCGGGGGGGATCGACGCGTCGATGTTGTCTTCGCCGCACCGGGTGACGAGTCCGGAACGCGCGGCGGCGGGGAGAATGCAGTCGCCGGCGGTGGCCGCGCAGAGAGAGAAGGAGTTGCGAGCGCAGATGCAGCAGAAGCGCGAGAGAGAGGAGCGGGAGAAACGGGCGATGCAGCAGCAGCAACAGCAGAGGGAGAAAGCAGAGCAAGAGAAGCAAAAGAAGTTGCAAAGAGAGAGAGAGGCGCAGATGCAAAGGCAACGCGAACAGCAACAACAACGCGAACAGCAACAGCGACAACAACGCGAACAGCAACAGCGACAACAACAGTTGTTGTTACAGCAGCAGCAGCAGCAACAACAACAACAACAACAACAACAACAGCAACAGCCCGCACAGCAACAGGAAAGACGCGTGCCGCGACAACCGCTCCCACGAACGAGAGCGCCGCCGGCTCCTGTACCCAGCAAAGCGGTGCCACGACAACCAGTGGGGAGAGTTGGTGTCTCGGTACCGCCGCCCGAACCTCCGCAACAAGCGGCACAGCCGAGATTGGTAGATAACGTAGTTTTTAGCGAACCTCAACCGACTTCGATACGAGATATAATGGTGAGGAAAGCGAGAGATGAACGAAAAGCAGAAATGCACGCGAGGAAAGAGAAACGAAGACGTGATCAGTTGTTGACGCTCCCGTCGGGTTTGATGTTCGGCGACGGCGTTGGATCGTTGGAGGATGGTGAAAACCAGCCCCAGGCGACTGGCGGGACACCAACCTTAGTGCACTTTGCAGAAGATGCAAACAAAGATCAAAACGGAACCAAAGAAACGCCAGCTGCGGAGAACGGACGAAGAACGCGTCTGAGATCTTCTTCGCTCGGAGCGGCGGCTGGTGAGAAACCGAGTGCGACTGTCGCACCGTCGGCAAAAGCTCCGAACGTGAAAACGACTGGCGCCGCGGGGCTTTTAAAATCCGCGCTAAAAAAGGTCTCCCAAGTTGCAAACGCCTTAGCCTTGGCGAACGCGCCCACCGCCGCCGCGCAGCAACAACAAGCACAAAATGTGCACACGCCGAGAGTAAAGCTTGGGCCAAATGGTCAAATCGTAGCCGACCAAGCGACGCTCACAGTGCAAGCCTCGCACGAAAATCGAATAAGTGAGAGCGAGTTTACGCGAAAAACAGGAGACAAAATGATGATTAATTCGCAGACGTATGGGAATCGGTCAAAACCGACAAAGTGGACGAGGCAAGAGACGGAGTTGTTTTACAAAGCCATGGAGCAATTCGGTACTGATTTCACTCTCATTCAAAGATTGTTTCCTTCTCGAACGAGAAGGCAAGTAAAGGCGAAATATTTGAAGGAGCAAAACAACAACGACGATCGCATAGAGTCTTGCATGAACAACATGGCCAGAAATAACGAGACGTATCAAAACTTGATCGACGTGTTACAATCGGATACGAATAATCGAGTTGAGGTTGCTGCGGGGAAAGGCGTCGATAGGATCATTCCTGGGGCGAACAACGTCGCCGCTCAAGTGTTGCACGGCGACGCGCCCATGCAAGAGAACGTGCAGAATACTGTTCCTCAAGCCTCCATCTCCGCCGCTACTCCTGCTGCGCATTGATTTTGAGAAGCGCAAATAAAAAAGATTTAGTGCAAACTAAAAGTAGAAAGCAAAATCAAATGTGTATATGAAACAATACACCTAGGTATTTTCATTACTATGATAACATCAAGTCTCTCTCTCTCTCTATCGCTTTCGCGTTCCTTTCACTACTATTCCTCGCTGCCGCTGCGTTGCCTTGTTCTGATGGTTTCTAACTTTTTTGCGATCGTATTTACTTATTTTGCGCTCGAATCTCTGCTCGAATTTCCTTCATGGAAGACTCGATTTCGAGCTCAACCGATATCGTCTCTGCCATCGCCAACGAAAGAGGAGCGTTCTTAATCTTAGCAACCTGACCTTTAATCTTCTCCAAAATGGCTTCAAATCCTTCCAAGTAATTTAAAACTTGTTCTTGATAAGCAGCCGCGCGCACTTCCTCCATCGTCGTCGTATCTTCACTTAGTCCTTCTTCTTGATCTTCTTTTTCTCCATAGCGTTGCCCTTCTACGCTAAACTTTTGTAACTTTTCTGACGCTAACCGCTTCAGTCTTTCGGCGCTCTCGTAAACCTGCTTCGGCGTCATCGCGACGGATTCTCTATGTGGCTTCATCACCGTGACTGCCTCTAACGGCGGCGGCATCGAACCGTCTCTTCTCTGCCTTGGCGCCGCCGGCGTTTCCATTAAAATATCTTCTTCTTCTTCTTCTTCTTCTTCTTCTTCTTCTTCTTCTTCTTCAGCCGCTTCTTCCTCTTCGAAGATTCCACCTTCGGATTCCGGCGAGGAATCGAAACGAGTGTGGTGCGGCTCGGCTACGCGTTGTTGTTGTCGTTGTTGTTGTTGTTGTTGTTGTTGTTGAGGGGGCGTGTTCATGACTTTCCCAGAAACTTTAAACGCTTCTTCTTCTTCTTCTTCTTCTTCTTCTTCAATTTCGCACTCACCATCAACAGGTATCTCAATCATGACCGCTTTTTTCAATTGTTTCTTCCGAACGCTGGGCGACAAAGACGCCTTCGTCTCCGCGCCACCGCTCGTCTTCGTCTTGGACTGTTCTCCCCCAAAACCATCGTCGACATTCTCATCGTTATTCTCATCACCACCTTTACTCCTCGCGCTCCCCATCAAATCCTCCATCAAGCTTTCCACGATGAGCCGATTGGAGACGAATCTTTTGAACTCGTCGCTAAACATCGGACTTCTTTCTTTCAACTGTCTCGTCCCCCACTGGTGAAACCCAACCGATAAGTTTGCGATTCGTTCCAAGTCTAATTTCGAAAATTTCGAGGTGTCGTCTTGCCGAATTTCTTTCATGAGAGTTAAAAGAGCGCGCCAACTGCCGTAGTTTTTCGAGACGACTTCCTCGATGGTCGTGGTTTTTGAGATCGCGAGCTGCGAGAACAAATTGCACGCCTCGATCGTCGCATCTTCGGCAGCCATCCTTACTACAAAAGAGTTTTGATTTGTGCGGGCATAATCTTCCCCCAGAAAAAACAAAGAATTCCTTCCTCAAAAAATTTTTAAAAATTGCAACCCTAAATAATTGTGTTTCAACGGCTTCCAAGGAAAACCTCTCCATAAAAAAAGAGAGATCTGTCGCGACGACGAGAGGAACAACGCGCAGTACTCATGGTGCAACAAGTCGTCGAAAACCCGGACTCCGAGGACTCCGAGGACAAGAAAGACAAGAAAATCATCCCGCTCGACGCGGACGACATCGCTTTGTTGAAAACGTACGGCGTTGGACCGTACGGGACGTTGATAAAAAATCTGGAAACCGATTTGGTGTCCTGCGTGTCTCGCGTGGAAAAGTTGTGCGGGATAAAAGAGTCGGACACTGGGTTGGCGCCACCGTCGAGATGGGATTTAACCGCGGATAAGCAAGCGACGCAAGAGGAGCATCCGTTGCAAGTGGCGAGGTGCACGAAGATAATCAACCCGGGGACGACGGACGCGCAGTACGTCATCAACGTGAAACAGATCGCGAAGTTTGTGGTTGGTTTGGGGCAACACGTGGCGCCGACGGACATCGAGGAAGGGATGCGAGTTGGCGTGGATAGGACAAAATATAGCATACAAATTCCACTTCCGCCGAAGATTGATCCGAGCGTGACGATGATGACGGTGGAGGAGAAACCGGACGTGACGTACGCAGACGTCGGCGGGAATAAAGATCAGATTGAAAAGTTAAGAGAAGTCGTGGAGTTGCCGTTGCTGCATCCGGAGAAGTTCGTTACGCTAGGGATTGACCCTCCGAAAGGGATTTTGTGTTACGGGCCTCCTGGGACTGGGAAGACGTTGTTAGCGAGAGCGGTGGCGAATAGGACGGACGCGTGTTTTATACGCGTGATTGGTTCAGAGTTGGTGCAGAAATACGTCGGCGAAGGCGCGAGGTTGGTCCGAGAGTTGTTTCAAATGGCCAGGAGTAAAAAAGCGTGCTTGATTTTCTTCGACGAAGTCGATGCAATTGGCGGTGCGAGATTTGACGACGGCCAAGGTGGAGATAACGAGGTGCAAAGGACGATGTTGGAAATTGTGAATCAGTTGGACGGGTTCGACGCGAGAGGGAACATTAAAGTTTTAATGGCTACAAACAGACCAGATACGTTAGATCCCGCGTTATTGAGACCGGGTAGATTGGATAGAAAAGTTGAGTTTGGGTTGCCGGATTTAGAAGGTAGGACGCAGATTTTTAAGATTCACACTCGATCGATGGCTGTGGAAAGAGACATTCGATTCGAGTTGTTGAGTCGATTGTGTCCGAACAGCACCGGCGCAGAAATCCACAGCGTCTGCACCGAAGCCGGCATGTTTGCCATTCGACAGAGAAGGAAAACCGTCAGCGAAAAAGATTTCTTAGACGCCGTGAACAAAGTCATCAAAGGCTTCAAAAAGTTTAGCAGTACGGCGAAATACATGCAGTATCAATAAAAAATTCACACATAAACGAACGAAACAAGAGAAGAGAGCGAGAGAGCGAGCGAGAGAGATACGTCGCTTTGGGCCGTAGCGTAAAGTAACACGCACGCACACGCACTATGTAGTAGTTTTGTAGCAATTTAATAAAAAGGCGGTGTATAAATTTATATACGCGCACGTACTGTACACACACGTAAACTTATTGAAACGCTCACCAGGAAAGAGAGAGAAAAGAGAGAGGGGAGAGAAAAAGGAAAAAAAACTGCCTCCTCCCACAAAACTCGTTGCACCACAGAAAATTTGAAACGGGGAGATCTGCCTCTTTTGATCATCAAAAAGTCATAAACGTGCTTTTTTCCCTCTCAGAGCGTATCTTCTCCTTTCAAATACGACTGAATATATCTTTTTTCCAATCTCGTCATACACACACACGCGCGCGTTTACTCTCGCAAGAATCACCCACACCGCGCGCACTTAAACAGTCACGCACAAAGACAACATCTCTGTTCTCTTCGCACACGCAAAACACACCACAAAGTAAAAAAGATGTCCTTCTCTACCACTTTCACCGGCGCGAAAATCGCCCAAAAATCAATCCTCCAAAAGCAATCGGTTGACAAACAAATCTCCGCGAGACGCACGAAAGCGTCCTCGCCGTCCACGCAGAAGAAGGCCCAAATCGCCTCCTTCGGTTCGTTGGCGCCGCCGGATTTGTACCCGGAATTTGGTACCTACCCGGGCGGGGGTAACTCCTTGATTATCCCGTACACGGATGAGAAAAACGCGGAGAGAGAGTTGATCCACGGTCGATGGGCGCAGTTGGGCGTCACCGGCGCCTGGGCCGCCGAGAACGGCACCGGCATTCCGTGGTTTACCGCGGGTACCTTGTGCACTCCGGATGACTGCACGGCCGTCGCGGACAAGTTTCCGGGCGCCGTGGCACCGTTGGCGCCGGAAGGCTCTGGCTACCCGAACTTTTGGGCAGTTTTGGCCATCGAAGTCTTCTTGGTCGGCAACGCCGAGGCGTACAGAACGGGTATCTTTGAAAACCCGTTCCCAGAGTTGGAATTGTCCGTCTCCCCGGGCGGTAGATTCGACCCGTTGGGTTTTGCGGAAGCCGGTGACTTAGAGGAGTTGAAAATCAAGGAGTTGAAGCACTGCAGATTGTCCATGTTCGCGTGGTTGGGCTGCATCTTCCAAGCTTTGGCCACCCAAGAAGGTCCGATCGCCAACTGGCAAGCGCACGTCGCTGATCCGGTGCACGCGAACGTCTTGACCAACGCGGCCAAGGGTTTCAGCTTCTATTAAGTCTTTAATAAAGGCTATACATTTATATACAATTTTTAATTACCAAAACTTTCTACATTCAAAATTTTAGATCTCGTACCTCTCACTTCTTTTTCTTCTTCTTCTTCTTCGTCGTCTTCTACAGCTCGTCGTTCTTGTTCGCACCACCGCCACCAGTGTATTTCTTACTACTCTTGTTGACATTATTGTCGCTATTATTGTTTTCCATGCGCAAATTTCTTCGTTTCTCTACCACAGATGGAGCTAAAATTGCACCAAACATGCTCGGCGTTCTTTTACGTTTCTCTTCGTAGACTTGCTCCAGACCGTCGAAATCTTTAAACAGTTTCGATAATGTTACGTTCGCAGCATCGTAGTTTCCTACTTTTTGTAACAACAAGCCGTTTCTCCATCGAGGCTGCCAATCGTTCGTTCCGTCCGTTATCTCAATCGCTCTTAAATACATTTGCCCAGCTTCGGGGAATTTCCCGTTTGATTCAAAGTAAATCCCAAGCATGAGAGCCGGCATTGCCGCACGTTGAAACTTGGTCAATTTCGCGGTGAGCGTGTCCACAATCTCTCTCGTAACGTCTCTCTCGTTGAACATGTCGTGTGCGGATAATATGAGTTCGACTGGATAAGTTATTGGGTTTAACATGCGCACGCTGGCGAGAGCGAACAACTCGTTTTTACCGTCAATCATAGATTGGAGCATGGAGCCTTTGCGCAAGCGATACTTAAACAACGGTTCGCGAATGTTTACTGGCTTTAAACCGACGTACTTTTCAGCCTCGAGCCAAAAGGCCCAATCTTCATAGCCGAACAACGTCGTTCGCGGGTATCCACCGGGTGTATTATCCCATAAAGACTTCAAAATGACCGCCGAACAGTGGAAGGCGTTGAAGTAGCGCAGATCTTGCGGATCGTATTTTGGTAAATTCCAACTGTACTCCCAGTCGCCAAAGCCTACGAGATCCGCCACGGCTAAGTTGTAATCGTTGTTCGGATCTTCGAGCAAGTCGATGGCTTTTTCAATAAACGTTTCGTCGATCAAATCGTCCGCATCGAGTGGTAAAACGTACTTACCGATTGCACGATCGAAACCAAAGTTCCGCGCGTCTCCTAAACCGCCGTTTTGTTTCTCGTGGACTTGGATTTGGAACAACCGTCCGCCTTTTTGGTTGAACCGATCGACAAGCTGCCTCGCAACTTCGGAAGACCCATCTTTACTTCCATCGTCGATAAGTAACACTTCGATATTTTTATACGTTTGCGAATAGACGCTCGATAAAGTTTCCTCTAAAGTCTCCTTCGCCCCGTTGTAAAACGGAACGACGACGGAGACAAACGGTAAAGCGCCAATCGCACTGTCTTCGATGAATTCTGAAACGATTTCTCTTCTCTCTCGATCCGTCTTCTCGACAAATTCAGCGTACTCGCGTTTCGGACGGATCTGACGTACTTCTTTGCGTTTTTCCGTACACGATCCGGCACCGATGCGAGAGGCTTTCAAGCTATCGAAAACTTGGCACAACTCTGGTTGTTCGGTGATGTCGACTAAAACAGTTCTCGTGGACCACGGTATATCTTCGTCGTTGACATCCGTTCCTTCTTCGATGATTTTCGCTTCAAACACGATCGTCGCGCATTCCATATCCAAATCATCGGTTTCCCATTCTAACTCCAATGGCGCCATTTCAACAAAGACGCTTCGAGCGAGAGCGTTTAAATTTTTAATATCTTTGGGATCTAACGACGGATCAATCGTGTACGATGTATCGATGACAACGTTCTCACCGTCCTCGTATTTGTCGAATTTGTCATAACGCAGAGATAATTGGATTAAGTCGCTCGGATAGACAGATATAACGCGGAAAACGAGCTTGGCGTTTTTACCACCTTCTTCATAATCGACGTTGAGATCAATTTTCTCTCTCGGTATATCTTTTCTGGCATCATCGCTATCGTCGTGCGAAGAGTAACTACTCTTTGACACGCACGGAATTCGACTCGGTGGCGCGTCGTTTACGTATCTCTTTGGCATACGACTCCCACGTCCTAAATATGCCACGTTTCCTCGTCCGCTTGAGTCGTGCAGAAACACTTCCTTGTTGCCTTCCCCATGCATCGTCGTCGTTTCCTCGTCAAACGTCCAAAACGCGACGCAATCTTTAACCATCCAAATCAAAGTTGGATCGTCTAATTTGTTCATATTCGACGCTTCATCAAAAGACGAGGACATTCCGACCACCATCAAGCGTCTCACCTCCGCTGGAGTCAACGCTCGATTCCATATGCTCACGTCATCCAACCTCCCGTCGAATGGATCCCACTCCGCGCCGCCAATCGTCACATGTCCATCGAAATCCAGACCGCTTTCCTCTAAGGGTACCTGTGGACCTGCCGCTCCGTCCACGAACACCGTGATCGCCCTCCCGTCGTACGTCCCGCAGACAAAATGCCACCTGTTTAAGAACAAAACCTTCCCTGCGCTGAAATCTTTATTCTCCTTGCCGATGCCGAACCTCGCAACGCCTTGTGTGTCCGTGTACAAATTCCATCCCCAGTTAATCCACTCGTGACTGACGATTCGATTAAAGCTTTTATGCCTATTCACAAAAACCCACGCGCAGGCGGATATCGTTCGAGACGGTAAACCGCGCACGTCCCTGGCGATGATGTAATCGTCCACGCCATCAAACGCGTAATACGCGCCGGACGGGCCGATACTTTCTCGGCGCAGACTCTCTAATACTACTATCGATGAAGATCTTTCTTCATCGCTTTGTTGTTGTTGATCGCTAGTGTTTCGGTTTACCGTTGTCGTCGAAATAGCTTTCGCTTCGTTCGAAAGAACGACGACGATGATGCACAAGACCAAAATCAACAGACGCGGCGCCGGGCGGCGGCGAAAGCGGCGGTGAAAGCAATCCATCGCGAAAATTTTCTTCTCTCTTAAACTCCTCTCCACTTTCTCTCTCTCTCTTTTCTTTTCAATACTTTGGCGGCGGCATCATCGATTGCGGTTGCTGTTGACCCATCAACATCGGTGGCGGCATCAAAGTCGTAGGCGGCATCATTTGCCCACCACCACCACCACCCACACCACCACCACCCATCATCATCCCGGGCATCGCCATCGCATTCGGCGGCATCATAGTCGTAGGCGTCGTCATCGTCGCGTTCGGGTTAGTGTTGAAGTCGGTAAACTGTAAGTAGTAATTCCTCACGTTCGCTTTGTGTTTAAATCCGGAAATGTGTTGTCTTCGAACGGTCGGGGAATCGTGCGTGAGGTACGCGTCGCAGTATTCGCAGTAATATCGCGGCATATCCGTCGTAGATATTCTCTTTTGTTCTCTCTCTCTCTCTCGTTCTTCTTCTTCTTCTTCTTCTTCTTCGTGCTGCTTTATTACTCTTTTACTTATGCGGGTTGTGTTTGGATGGAATATTTGTTGTGAAGAAAGAGATAAAGCGTCTTTTGGGCAGCTTTTTTCTTTTCTTGGTTGGATTGATTTTTGCGATTTTTTCACCTTTTTGGCAATCGACCCACTTTGCAAAAAACTCTTCTCCTTCTTCTTCAGAATTTACGAGAGGAAGCATTTTCCACATTTACACTCCACAACACACCTTATTGGGTGGACGAGAGAGAGAGGAGAGGACTTCAGAGAGCACGCGACGGGAAAAGTAAAACGAGGGTTTGCGTGTCCTCCGTTGTGCGTTCGAAAGAGAGAGAGAGAGAGAGAGAGAGAAGCTGTACTGCCGCATACTACTACTAGTAGAGATAGAAAATGGGAAAAAACGTGGAACCTCGCTTGTGGATCAACGTGAAAAAAACGAAACGAGGGAAAGTGATACCGTGCATGGAGGAAACGACGGCGCTGATGACGGCGCTGAAGAAAAACAACTTCGACATGAGCAAGTGCATGCGGGAGTCAGATTTGTTGGATAAGTGCACGAGCACGCACGCGAAAACGCCAAAGGTGAAGAATACGATTAACTTTCACTTGCAAAGGCTGGCGAGGATGGCGAAAGTTGCGAGATGAAAGATTTTATAGAGAGAGAGAGAGAGAGAGATACTAGAGAAATAGAGATAGCGAGACATTAGAAACAAGACGTGTACAACATGCGATATAGGAAACTACTAACTCTTAAATTTATTATTATTGACAACAGCTTTTGATATAGATTCGATTACGTTTTGGTGGTTCTTTTTATGCTCCTTTTTTCTTTTCTCTCTTCATGTTTTTGTATGTTTATTCGCGCGCAAAAAATTAGTTCTTGAACTCACTGCCGTCGATGGCGTTTTGGAGTCTCGGGTTGGCCCACATTTCAACCTTCTTCGGGATGTTCTCTTCCGGGATGGTCGCGTATTTAGCTAATATTTCGCGGAATCGAGCACCGTCCATAGTTTCTACCTCCAAAAGCTCCTCAACGATTTCGTCCAACGCTTCTCTGTTATCCGAGATGTGCTTGAGCGCCATGACGTACGCCTCGTCCGCGATTCTCTTCACCGCGACGTCGATGTCGTTCTGTAATTTTTCAGACATTGAGTTCTTAGCCATCATTCTCATGATCATGTCGCCAGATTGTTGGTCTTGGACCGCCCACGGTCCGACATCGGACATGCCAAACGCGGTGACCATTTGTTTCGCCATCGAGGAGACTTGTTGCAAGTCACCGCCGGCGCCCGTGGTGACTTCAGCTTCGCCAAAGACAATCTCTTCCGCGGCTCTGCCTCCCAACGCACCGACAACTCTCGCGAAGATTTGTTGTTTGGAAATTAAACTCGGGTCTTCGCCCGGGATGAACCAGGTCAAACCCTTGGCTTGGCCTCTCGGGACGATGGTGACTTTTTGAACCGGGTCGTGACCGGCTTGCAAGGTACCGCAGATGGCGTGGCCAACTTCGTGGTACGCGACCAAAGTCTTCGCTTTACCGTCCGTTAATCGAGTACCTTCCATACCGGCGACGATTCTATCGACGGAGTCATCGATTTCGAGTAAAGTGATGGAGTCCTTGTTTCTTCGACCAGTCAAGATGGCCGCTTCGTTCAACAAGTTGGACAAATCCGCACCAGAGAAGCCCGGGGTTCTCTTGGCGATGGTTTCGATGTCAACTTCACCTTCGAATCTCTTGTTTTTCGCGTGCACTTTCAAGATTTCAATTCTGCCCTTCAAGTCGGGGTTGTCCACAGCGACTTGTCTGTCGAAACGTCCCGGACGCAACAACGCCGGATCAAGAATGTCCGCTCTGTTCGTCGCCGCAACGACAATGACGCCAGTGTTACCTTCGAAACCATCCATTTCCGTCAACAGCTGGTTCAACGTTTGCTCTCTTTCGTCATTACCGCCACCAACGCCGGTACCTCTGGATCGACCGACGGCATCGATTTCATCGACGAAAACGATGCACGGCGCGTTCTCCTTCGCCTTCTTGAACAAATCTCTCACTCTGGACGCACCAACACCGACGAACATTTCAACAAACTCGGAACCGGAGATGGAAAAGAATGGAACACCGGCTTCACCGGCGATCGCTTTGGCGAGCAAAGTCTTACCGGTACCCGGCGGACCGACCAGCAAAACGCCCTTCGGGATCTTCGCGCCGACGGCGGTGAATCGTTCCGGTTTCTTCAAAAACTCGACAACCTCCATGAAATCTTGCTTGGCTTCGTCGACACCGGCAACGTCATCGAACGTGACGCCCGTGTTCGGCTCCATTTGAAACTTGGCTTTGGATTTACCAAACGCCATCGGGTTGTTGCCGCCCATGCCTCCCGGCATGCCCGGTCCGCCGCCGGCGCCACCGGATCGTCTGGTGAGCAGAAACAAACCGCCAACGAGCAACAAAGGAAACGCCAAGTTACCCAACAAGTTCAAGAAGACGCCACCGGTATCTTCGGACTCGCTGTGCGCCGCAAAGTCGACATTCTTTTCTCTGAATTTTTGCAAAAGCTCGCCGGAGGTGCCTGGCAATTGCACTCTGACTCTTTGCACTCTGTTGCCCAATTCCGGCGAAACCGCTTCCACGATCGCGATCGTACCGTTGGCGTACAAATCAACCTTCTTGACTCGGCCCATGTCCAAGTATTCCAAAAATCGAGAGTAGGACATTCTCGACGACGCGACGCCTTGGTCGTCCGCAGCGTTGGCTTGGCCATTGGCACCCAAAGCGGCAAACGCGGCGGAGACGCCGAGCGCGTTCTTGAGCACGTCTCTGCGAGAGTTGGAGACCTCTTCGGAAGCCTGTGGTATAGCAGAGCGAAAGAAGTAGAAACAGAGAGGTCAGCGATGCGAAAACATACCTCCGAAAGCGAGAAGAGAGGGAGGGAAGAAATTCTCGACGGGATGACGACACACATCTATCCAATGTGGACGTCATCGCCTTCGCGCGTAATCATTTCCATTCGCGCGCCCGTGCGGACCAACGCGACCACAGAAATCCACATTTGCTCCGCGCAAATCGCGACGAAGAAACGCACGAACACATTTCTTCCCAAAAATCAATACTACGAAACCAAAAAGAACATCTGCGCGCGCGCGTACCTCTTCTCTTTTCGCCGCTCTGACAATTGAAGATCGACGACTTTTAAAACTCGTCGATTTCTTCTGTGCGGGCAACTGCGCGATGCGCGCCACGGACGATAACGCGGAGGAGGAACTCATTTATGTAGTTCTTAAGTTTCTTAGTTTACTTTATGCGATAGATTTATGCGATAGGAATGTCGCGTAAATGTATATACTGCGTGTCTTGTGTAAACAACGAGCGCTAGTTTTGTGAAGACTGTACGTAACTACTTGCGTGTCTGACGTGTGCAGAAATTGGTGGCTCTCGATGCTTCAAAGACCAAAAAAACGGATGATTTTTTGCATGGGGGCGGAAACAACAACCCGAAACGCATCAAAACAACGACACAGAAACGACTTTGACGACTCTCGAGAGAAGAATGGCCTCGAGCGAAGAAGAAGAGCGTTTGCACGAGTACCCAAAGAAGAGAACGACGACGACGGGTGGTGGTTCTTCTTCTCAAACGACGACGACGAAAGCGAACGGGAAAACGCTGATTGCGTTCGTCTTTGGGTTCCTGCTCTCGTTCATCCTGTTCCACGCGGACGCGTTCAACCATCGACAGTCGATCGTGAACCGGTGGCGAGGGATTTCGAACGATTTAGTGTTGGAAAGAGAACACTGCCGGCAAGTTTTGGCCGAGCACAAGGACGCTTTGAGCAGCGTGCACGAGGAGTTTGAGAGTTTGAAAGAGAAGCATCAGGAGGCGTCCGGCGCGTTGAAGGAGAAACACGACATGTTGACGCACGCGTCGAGCTTGTTGGAAGAGAAACATCTGGAGTTGGAACATAAGACGACGCAGTTGGAGGTGATGAAAGAAGCTCTGAGCGAAGTGGACGTGGATGGGCATAATGGTGGTGGTAGCGGCGTTGAGGACAACCACGAGGAGGAAGAGGAGGACGACGCTTTAAGCGAAGAAGAGCCGGCGGAGCAACCGAGCGGGCGATCCTCGAGAGGCGGCGGTAAGCATAGCAGTAAGCGTAGTAAGCGTGGTGGACACGGTAGCAAAAAGAGCTCGTCGAAACCGCACGGCGGCGAAGAGCACGGGGAAGAGGATTTAGATGAAGGCGCGCACGACGAGGCGGACGATACCGCGTCGGCGGAAGAACCTTTGCAAGAGGAGATGGATGTTTCCACAGAATAATGACAGTTTTCTCTGATTAACTCGAGTACACCTTTCTACTTCTTCTAATTTATAATCTAACGTAATTCTCTTTCTCTCTCTCTTTCTAAATACCTTTACGAATGCAAGTTACTGTGTAAGAACATAACGCCTGGATTTTGCAGGTAATCGTTCAAATACATCCCATCCAACAAACTGCCGCGACCGCTTTCTTCGCTCAAAACGTCGTAATACGCATCGCTCGCGTCACCAAACTTAAACTTGTTCTTGGAAACTAAATCAAATATCCATTGCTCAAAATCGTGCTCTCCCGTGGCTTCGTTGATCACGCGAACGACTTTGGAGCCGAGAAAGGCGCTCTCTTCCCACCTTCGGATGTACTTCGTCGAGGAAAAATCGGCGAAATCTGGAACATGGTTGGTCATTTTCCCTTTATTCGCGTGTAAAAACAACGGGTCACCGTTTAAGTCGCGATGCAACATTGTATTTCCGAAGATGTTTCCGTTCGAACCGTCTCGAATGCCCACGTGGTCCGGGTCGTGTGGCACGATGGTGAAGTCGTCTTTGAAGTAGCGCATGGCTACGGCGAATACCTCTTTATCACCGATACCCATGAACCCACCGAACAAAGGGTAGAAGATATGATCGAACGCGTTAAAATATAACGCTAAAAACAACGCGTTACAATGTTTACTCTTATCGACGAGCATTTGGCCGCTCTCGTGCGTAAACTTTGGCCACGAAGGCGCATTTTCGTCTCCAAAAAGGGCCAATCGCGCATCCGGCGCGCTCGAATCTCTCCAGAAGTCTCGCCACAACACCGCCCCGGTTCTTTTATACTCCTCACTGTTGAATAGTTTCGTCTCTGGATCTCTTAACACCAAATTATCCGCGTCAACGCTCAACGCTTCTTTGAACGACGAAAACGTTAGCGCTAAAAGCTTATACGCGAATCGACTCGGTTTGCGTTTTCCTTTACTCGCAAAGTTTAACGCGTCCCCGAGCTCGCTAAACGAGCGAACGATAACGCCTAAATCCCTTAAATCTTCGACATCTTCGCAGGAAGGTAACTCGTTCGCCGGGAACCACAATTCGATTGGTAATCGTGACTTGGCGCGCCGCACGGCGTGTATGGCTATCCAATACGACGTCTTGATGCTATACTTTGACCCACCGACGATGACAATACCTCGTTGATTCTCAAAATACTCCTCGATGTTTCTTTGCATACCACTAATCTCCTCCTCGACGCTCTTCACGTACGCCTCCGTCTTCCCGCGGATCTCTTCCACTTGCGCTTTCGCCAGCCGTTCCCCGGCCAACACGAAATCTCTCTTCAAACTCGCTCGTCTCCTATCACTCGGCAGCGTAAACGAAAACCCATTCGGCATTGTCTTCACGATCACTTTTTTAAACATCGCGTGCATCCTCTTCGTATTCTTCATCGCGTTTTCATAGCCACCCGGTCGCTCCTCGAACACTTTTTTCAAAGGACACTCTTTTACATCCGCGCCGCCGCCGTACTCTTTCCATCGCGGACGCTTCTTACTCGCACCTCTGCTTCCCACAATCTCTTCTCTGCACGCGCTTTGACAATCAATCTCCACCTGGTCGCCGCAATTTCTCAAACCGGCTACTTTATGCCCATCGCACAGACAAAACCCGCTCGTTTTTTCGTCCTCTTTCGCGACGAAACATTTTTTCCCTCCTCTCTGTGGTCGATTGAGAAGAAAATCGAAACCAAATTTGGACGTTTTCCAATCCTCTTTCGCCGAGGCATTTTTATGGCACGCGCGCGTTTCCAAGAACCCGTATTTGGAGTGTGGGCCGCACGAAGCGAGGAATTCGCGGTGAAGGAAGAATGCAGCGAGAATCAGAAGGAGCGGGCGTCTGTTTTGTCCGAGAGATTTCCAAACGATTTGCGTGCGCTGAGTTTTTGAGAAGAAGAAGAAGAAGACCAATCGAGAGAAGAAAGACGCGTTCGAGGAGGAGGATGATTTCGGTTTGACTCTCGGGACGATTGGCATGACGCTGATGTCTTCTTCCTCGTCTTCTTCTTCCTTCCTATCGGTGAGGCGTCATGGTTTCTCGCCCTCTCGGGTTTTGTATTTGGAAAAGCGGTGCTTTTGTGAAGAAGATGATTGTTTCAATATCAACGAAAAGATAGCAAAAGCAAAAGCAGGTGTGTGTGTGTATATATATATTACAAAGGTTTTGTACGATGAAGTTAGATTCGCGCGCGTGCATACGCGCGCTTATTGTTTCTCCTTTTGTTTTTCGTCGGAGTGTACCTTCCCGAACGGAATCCCTTTCACGCTCGGGTCGACGTATTCCGCCGCCATATCTTTCACGTCCGGCAAGAAATCTTCCTCCTGACAATTGGCGCCGTCTTCGAAGCACGGGAAGTTCGCAAAATCGTCGTGTTTCATCCCAGTCCATCTTCCAGGAGTTGCCCACGCGACTTCGTCTTCGATGCCTAAACTTTTCTTTCCGCGGACGATGCGGAAAAAGCCCATCTCGCCCCAATATTGGCCCCAACTGTTTCGAACGATCCAATACTTCGTGTTTGTTTTCTTCTCTACGCCCCAACCGACGATGCTGACGATGTGATTGATTTCATAAGACGGGGTGTCGGTATAAATACCTTTAGTATAAGAACGTAAACCGTCGGCATCAATACCAGCCGCCACGGGGCCTCGCGCGTAGAGTTCCTTCATAATCGCCTCTTCCCCCGAAATCGTCCCGTATTCTTTGACCGTCGCGTTTGGAAACGTCGCCAACGGCGCGCAAAAACCACCCAACTGCGAAAAAGTCGAGCACGTCCGGCACGTGTTAATCGCGTTGCACTTGTATCTATCCGTCACGTACCCGCACGAGCCTTCGATCGATTCGTTCGAGCACGCCTCGTAACTCAAACACGTATCGTACGGCACAAAGCCGACGTCGTGTACAAACTGATACGCGCCGGTATGCGAGCCTCCGTGGCACGAGCCGGCAACTTCCGTCCCACAATTCAGAATAAACTGAATCGCCAAGTTCACGTCTTGCATTCGTTTCTTCCCGCTCGCGATTTGGATCCTATCCGCGAGCGCCGACATCGCGCCGTGCGCCCAACACGACCCGCAATACTGCGGTATGTGTTGGTTCAAGCTCTTGCTGAGAAAGTTGTGTCCGGAAACGTTCGACCAGGTGAAAGATTCCGGAAGATCTTCCGAGGAGACGTACGCATCTGGCGTAGTCGAGATAATTTTTTGCTTTTTGTCGTGTCCAGGGAGCACGCGATACTCGTTCACGTGTCCCGCTTTCGTCAGCTTCAAGGCACCTTCCCTCGTGGAAAAGTCGTCGTCATCGGTTTTGATTTTCAAGAAGGATTCATCCGTTCGTGCGTCCACGCTCTCGACCAAAAAGAGGGAGAGAAAGGAACACGTCGCGAAAAGGAACAACAACGCGAGCGTCATCGTCGGCATCGCTTTTAGCGCGCGGTAGTGCGTAAAAGGCATTTTATTCTCGAGTGTGAAGCAGAAGGGTGAGAGAATATAAATGAAGCGAAGTGGATTTTTTTTGCCCGAAAACATCTCGAAAAGACACCAAACCACCAGACCTTTAACAGTACGGGGAGTGAGTAGTTATTAGAGGCTACTTTTGCGAAAGTTTTTTTAAGAGAAGACTGGGCGCGTATATTCGATCGAAGACGCCGGAGTGGACGAGTGCGGCGGTCTCGTTGACGTCCTCGAAGACGATTCGCTCGTTGTACCAGGCTTCTGCTCTTCTTCTTCTTCCTTCCAGTCTTTCGCTTTCTTCGTCTTCGCCTTCCCCGTTTAAGACCAAAGCGACAAAGGCCTGCCGATCAAAGTCGAGGAGGAAGGTTTGGTTTATTTTTTCAGCGTCGAGAGATGAAGTCACGTCGCGTGGGCAGCAGTTGCGCAATCGTTTGATCGATTCGTCGAGGTTCATGTACGGGTAGTGTAAGATTTTCGCTTCCGAGTGCGTGACTTCGTTGAAGCGCTGTCGCGAAGAGGGAGATTTTGATATTGGCCGAAATTTGAACCTGTGCGCACCGTTTGAGCGTAATCTATTTCGAGCGACTCGCGCGATTGATTTTCCGTTCGCATAAGCCAGAAAGAAGTTCGGGAGAGATTTGTTACGAACGACTACACCGCCGAGTTTCTTCCACGTTTTCTTATCGGCGTGCGCGTAATTGCATTTGAAAAGCGTCGCGTCGACAAACGGATCTTGCACTCCACCTTTTGTTTCTGGCACCGCTTCATAATTTGGCAACACAATCCCGTCTATATCCCTCGGTTGATATTCTCGTAAAAGTTCACGAATATCTAGGTTTGCTACGCCAGCGGGAAACAACAACTCATCGGTATCGATGTGCGCTATCCAATCCACGTTATCCTCTGTCGCCATCTCAATTGCCATCTCCACATTTTGGGACTGCTTTACGAATAACTCTGCGTTACAGCCTCGCTTACGAATCCAAGGCACCAACCATTGCTCTTTATTACAAAGCAATTTACTTCGAATACTTTCCATTTCAGATTCGCTAAACAATTTCACATTCTCCTTTTTCTGGGAAAAAGCATCGTACTTCTTTGTCCTATCGTCCACGAACACGTAAAAAAGCCCGATTCCTACCTGCTCGTGATAACGCACCCATTGCTCGAATCGTCTTCCGCTCGCGTCTTTGGTCGTCGTCACCACGGCGACGAGTAATCCGTGATGATTTCCGTCTGCTCGTAGCGTGGTCGATCTCGTGCTCTCTCCTCGCGTATTTTTTGACAACCAACACCAGGGAAAAAAAAAGAACAGAGAAAGGAGGAACGAGAACGAGAACAACATCATCGAAGGCGAAAGAAAGTCGCGAACTATTCGTCTCCTTTCTCTCCTCGTTGAGATGTTGTTGAAGATGATGTTGTTGTTGTTGTTATTGTTTGCGGCGCGACGAAGAGACATTCGTGTGAAAGAGAGTTTTAATAAAGAAATATGGATAAGTTTTGTCATTAAAAGTGCATTATTGGGACGTCGCTCGCGCGCGAGAGAGAGATTTGGTTTTGTACACGCGATGCGAATAGTAAGTAGTCGTCATCGTCTCTATCGTCTCCTTTCTGCAATCGATTTCTATCCGCCCAAATACTACGGGTTATTTTGTGTAAAATAAGTATAAAGTTTCTTTTCCTTTTTCTCCGCTTCGGACCGGGTTCGCGGTCTGCCTCGGAGAAAGGAGATATTGTGATATTACCATTTTATTGTCGGTTTAGACAGTTGCCTCAGACGTTGTACCATATGCTGAAGTGTCTTGTTCTTCCGAAGGAGGCGGTTGTTCTTCATTTGTAGAATTCGGATGTATTGGTATGTGCGACTCATCGTCTTCGTCATCAATAGCGTCATCAATAGCATCTTGCGCCTTTTCGATGTCTGTCATCGATTTGTCGATTTCATCTTGGGCGGCGTCGATTTTCTCGGCCATTCTGGTGAGTTTACCCTCAACGTGATTGACGGCATCTTCCACCTCCTTTTCCGCCTCTTCTTCCGCGCTTGCCGATTCCGCTTCGGCCTGCGCGACGGATTCCGTTTCAGACGGCGCCGGGACTTCCGAATCTCCTGAATCTTCATCTTCAGACGGCGCCGGGACTTCGGAATCTCCTGAATCTTCATCTTCAGACGGCGCCGGGACTTCCGAATCTCCTGAATCTTCATCTTCAGACGGCGCCGGGACTTCCGAATCTCCTGAATCTTCATCTTCAGACGGTGCCGGGACTTCCGAATCTCCTGAATCTTCATCTTCAGACGGCGTCGAGTCTTCTTCATCATCATCTCCCTCGTCATCATCTTCGCCACCTTGGCCAGTAATCTCGTTCCATGTATTATTAACTTGTTGAAAACCATCTTGAACCACATCCGTTACGTTACCCGCAGCTGCCTCAGCTTGCTGCGCCGCCTCGTCGACGCTGTCTTGCAAGTTCTGGTTGAACTTTTGCGTATCCGCGACGACGGTTTTGTCGTTCATGGCGCCAGAAACAGAACCAGAAGAAGGTTTCTTCGAGCTCATCTCTTTTCTGCCAACTTTCGAAACAGACATTGTCTGCGCGGCGTGTCCTTCCGGCCACGCCGCGCACGGCCCCGTCGCGTACATCTTCACCTGCGCTTTCGACGTCGCGCATTGCACCGAATCCAAAAGCTTCTCAGCTTCGCTCGAGCCTAATTTTGCACTCGGGCACTGCGGAATCGCGCTCAAATCCCCGCACTTTTCCGCCAACGCCGACGATGTCCCGAGACCGAACACTCGCATCGACGAGCTGCCGCTCGCGATCGCTATCACTCCACCGGCGAGACCGACCGTCAAGAGGGCGATTTTACTCGCCGTGGCGAATTTCGTTTGCTTCTCTCTTTTTATCAAAGGCGCATCTTCCGTGGAAGAATTGACGACTCCGTAGACGCGCATGTTAATTGATTTATTATTATTACGTCGCAAAACAACACGTTTGAACGTTTAAACTCTCGAAGCGTTGTTTTTCCCGTGCGTGTGTGTTTTGTGCAATATTCGATTCGAACGAAAGGGTGTTGGAAATTGACCAGGAACCCTAAACTAGTATTTTGACTAAAACCTCTCTATCTGCTACTCTCTATCATAACTACTACCACCAATACGAGACGCTGATGCTGTTCGAAACGCTTTTCACGAAGTGCCACCACCCTTTGGGAATGAAGAGCGCGTCACCGGCGTCGAGTTGGACGTCGTAAAAAGGTCTCCGATAGAGCCTCGGGAACGCTCGAGGAGAAAAAGAAGCGAGCGAAATATCGCCCGCTTTGGAGGTGTTGGTGAGTTTGGTGTTTTCTGTGGAGGAGGCGGTGTACGGGTACATCGTGGTCGTCGTTGTCGCGTTCTGGTTCATTGCGTTTTCGTCGTCGTCGTCGTCGTTATCGTCTTTGTCTGTGTCCGTATCTAACGGTTTCCAGAGACGAACGCGCTTGGCGCCACAAATTTGGACAAACAAGTTATCTCGAGGGTCCGTGTGCGGCGGAGAGACCGTGTTTTTCGGACCTATCCAAAAATTCTTCGCGACGATGTTTATCTTACTTCCACCGTTTCCTTCGTCCTCCTCTTCCTCTCGAAAACAGCCGTGGACGTACTCTGGTTCGCGGATATCCTCTAAAAGTTTCGGAAATTGGTCTGCGAGCGTTTGCTGCGCTAAATAAGCGCCGCATTTGTCATCCGTCATGTGCTTTAAAAGAAACTCCTCGAACGTCACGACGTTTATTTTCCAGTTTTCGCTCGAATACGAGCTTCCAAATTCTACTGGCACGGCTCGAGCGCCAAAGTTGTCGAGGAAATACGAGGGATCTTTCCACTTCTCGTGGGCAGGCCAATGCGTGCAAAAGCGTCGCATGGCGCATGGTTTCTTTGGCAAGTAAAACTGCGTCATGAAGGTCTCCAACGATAGCGGTTCCTTGAATTTAGGCACTTTCAACGGTGGCTGTCCTCCTCTGTCTTTCTCGAGTATCGGAAATAAGACGTTCTTTTCTTCTTCTTCTTCTTCTTCCTCTTCCTCTTCGCTTGCTTCTCTCTTTCGTTTCTTCCCATCGTCCTCTACGTCTTCCTCGCTCGCGTTCTCCACGTCCTCGCATTCAAATCTCCAATTCAGCACTCTCTTATCTCCTTCCCCGACATTCGCATCCATCATCTTTCTCACCTCTTTCAAACGCTCGCTCACTTCCTCCGCGACTTTCGCCAACGTCTTCCCTCCGCCGACGTCGCCCGCGAGCAACGTTCCCACATCCAGCTCTTTTATCACCCTTTTCAACACGCGCTCGACGTATTTCGCTCCCACTTCATCACTCTTCACTCGCGCTCGCGCGTATCTCACGCACATCCGGCAATACGCGAAAATAACCAACCCTTCGCCTTCTCGCCATTTATCCTCCGCGTCTTTCCAGTCCCCCGTGTGGAGCTCTTCCCAGACGAAATCTTTCGCGTGTTGCAGTTTGACGAGCTTTGGCGCGAGGCGCGATGCCACGGCCTCGTCGTCATCATCGTCGTCGTCAAATGCCCCCGAAAAATGCGCGGGAGAATACCGCTCGATCGATTCCTTCCCTTCTTTACACCGGCGACGCACGTCTTTCAGCGTTGACGCACCTAAACCGTTAGCGTTGTGAAGGAGAGAATTGAGAAGACGAAGGAGATGTTGTTGACGATTATCATCATCATCATCATCATCATCGTCGGCGGCAATTGTTGTTGTTGTTGGACCACCGACGACGAGCCATTCGGGAAGGAACTCCTCCTCGGGGTTCATTCGATTTCAATCATAAACGCGCAAGTGTGTGTAAGAGCACATCGTTTGGGGAAAAATTCTTCACACGTGCACTCAAAATGGATGGCAAACCATGACTGATAAAAAGAAGACGACGACGAAGAAGGAACAGTCCCCAGACGGAGAAGACGACGAAGAAAACGACGAGTCCTCGGAACAACGGCATCTTCTTCCCCCAGGTCTGGAAACCGATTGCTTTGACCTCGTTCGCGCGTGGCAATTTCGACGTCAGCAAATTCGTAGGGGGAAATTCGACGACGAAGAAGAAGAAGAAGAAGAAGGAAAAGAAAAAGACGGAGGAAAAGAGAAGAGGAGAATAAGAGACGCTAAAATCTCGTCGCCTTCGTCGCCGTCGTCGTCGTCGTCGAAACAATGCGGAGGAGGAAAAGAAGAAGAGTCGCCGTTCCAATCGTTTCGATTGCTGTATACCGAACGGAATTTCGACCGAATGTTTCACCTGAAAACAAAGTTTACCAACCCGAACGAACAGCTGCAAAGACTGTTCGACGCGTCGTTGGCGATTTGGGATCTCGCGAACGACCGAGTGTTTCGAAAGAAGGAAGATAAGAGTCCGACGTCTTCGAGTTTGACCGTTGGCGCTTTGTATTTACTCTTCATGTTCTACCGCAGACAACCGCGAAGAGACGTGTTTTTCGTGAGTCGAGGCTATCGAGAGAGAGCGAAGGTGATGGAAGAGGACGAGGAGTTGCCGAAAGCGAGAGTGTACGTGAGTTTAGAGAGAATGAGAGAGTTGCTAGGAGTGTTGGAGAGGTTAGAAGAGGAGGTAGAGCATAATAAGAAGAAAAAGAAGAAGAAGAAGAAGAAGAACAACAACAAGAGTAGTAGCAACGAGAAAACGGAGGAGGAGGACGAAGATGGTGACGAAGATGACGACGTCGAAGCTGCGCTCGAAACGCTGGCGATTATTAAAGAGATGTTCGCAGATAACGCCTTTATCGTCGGATGTACGCGTCCGCTGACGCAACGAGAGAGACGAGATTTGGTGGAATCGACTAAAGTAGTTGTTAATAACGAGTTATTGGAGGCATACAAGGAGGTACGAGACGAGATGGTATCCCTTGAGAATGGCGGGATCCCGGGCGTGCAGACGTTGCTCGAGCAAACAGAAACGTACGGTAAAGCGTTGGATGCGATTTTGGTTAATAAGCAACGCCCGGTATCGTCGACGTACGCGGCAGGTTATCTCGATCCAGCGAAGAAGATTGGCGGAGCGGTTGATAGATTTGCGAAAAGGTTGGAAGGGAAACTCGAAGAAATTCTGAAAGCGAAACCGAAACAAAAACGCGCGAGGAAGACGCCGACACCAACAGAAACCTCTACAAAGGTTGTCACGACAACGGCTGGTGGTTTAACGGTCGTAAACACGAAGAAAATAACCGTCATTACCAGCGCGAAGGAGGCTCCGATATCGTCGAAAAGGAAAAAAGAGAGACGCGACTTGGAATCCATGCCGGATTACTACGAAAAGGACGAGGGAAACTGATAGCAGTAGAAGCAACAGAGATGATAGGATTAGAGTTTTAATAACTACATATATATTACTGGTATATATCACGCGCTTATGCATTTACAAATTTATAAGAATACACCACAAGTTTACATCGCTTCCACGAAATTCTTCTCTTCTTATTTACTATTTACAGAGAAATCAAGCGTTTGGACGGATCTTTGCAGCTTGATTTCCCGCAAACGCACTCGTCGATTTCTTCAATCATTTCGAATCCGCAATCGCACGATTCGGACGACGGCACGTCTTCCTTTTTCCTTTTTAACGGCAATGGCGCTCGAATCATGACGAGGCCGGCCAGTCGACCGAACCTGTTGCTATTAATACTCGCCAATGTCGTCGTCATCGTCGTCACTCCATCTTCTCCTTCTCCTCTTCCTGTTAATACATTCTCTTCGACTTCGGGAACGCATGCTCTAAAACCGTACGCGTGGTACAAACGTCTCGCTGCCGCATTTTCGCAGTGCACGTGCGTGAACATCTCCCTCGCGCCCCACGAGATGGCTTCGTTTGAAGCAGCTTCAAGCAACGCCTTCGCCGCGCCTCGACGCCGAGCGCGTCGCGCGACAGCTACGTTGTCCACATATACAAACGTTTCCGTTTTGGGACCGCTATTATATCTATTAATGCTATCATTTGTGTTCACAACTCCCGCGGCTGACGACTGGTACCGAGTCGAACTCGATTGCGGATTGTGCCGAATGGAAACGTCCAAGCACCCAATCACCGCTGAGGAGCTATTTCTCAACCTCTCCACGACCAAATGTTCCCCCGAATCATCCGCCACCAAACACACGCACTTTGCGCACGCCGACGTCGGCCTCACCACTCTCTCCGCCAACGCCTTTCTTTCCCTCTGCGCAAACTCTCGGTGAAACGTTGGCGTAAACCGAGGGGGGAACGGCAGCGCTTGTCGTTCCGTAAGATCGTCGTAGAAAGCAGTCGCTCTCAAATTTGCAACCACTTCAAAATCGTCCTCGCTCGTTGCAATCCTCACGTTATCTCTGCCTATAATTTGATCGCCTTTATTCCTACCACCACTCGAAAAAGTCTTCTTCGCCTTTTCCTCCTTCTCCAACATTTTCGATCCCGAAGAATTAGTAGCGTTCAAACCGCCCGAAGGAACGATAGATCCATTCGTAATCTTCGCGATAAACGCCATCCCTTTCTCTGTTCTCGTTTCCTCTTCTTCTTCACTCGTCGCAACTACATCGCTCTCTTCCACGGACAGCGCGTTCAATCTGTTGTTGTTGTTGTTGTTGTTGTTGTTCGTGATATTATTTTTCTTCGCGTTGTTGTTGTTTGACGAATTCGCGGATTTCGCGCCCTTCCTCGCGTTTGTCTTTTGGGACGACGTCGTCCCAAGGGACAACAGGGAGGCCGATCCTCCTCCTTTCGAGGAGGCGACCATCATGGTCCTCGCGGCGTTCCCGGCGAACGTTCGAATCGCTCGGTTCACGCTCAGAGGACGCTCTCCGTGGTGAGAAGCGTTCGAAGTCGCCGAGTTCCACCCGGACCAAGACGATGATTTGTTCTTGTTCTTGTTGTCTTGTTGTTCGTGATGATGATCTTCCGAGGAAGAATCTTCTTTTTTCTTCTTCTTCCCCGGAAAGGACGACGCGTTCGTCGTCGCTCGGGGAGTAATCGTCGTTTTTCGAAGAATTCTTCTTCGATGAGTATTCTCCGACGAGGAGGAAGAGGGAACGACTGCGAGGACGCGATGACGATGATGATGCGTCGTCGTCGTCGTCGTCGTCATCATCGCTCTTTATCCTCTGTCTCTCTCTTCTCGACAAATATATAAAGTGTGATATAAAACGCGCGCGCGCTCTCTCTCTCTAATGTCGTCGTCTCTCTCGGAGATACGACTGCCTTTCTCCCCTAAAGTTTGTCCCCTGTTTTGAGAGACGTGGCAACAAAAAAAAAGAAAAATTTTCTGACGTGATTTGTTCGTCTGCGTGCATCTGTGTCGCTCTCTGAACTTCAGCTCTTTTCACCCTCGCGAGTCGACTCATTCTTCGAGACTCTGGTGTGAGTGCTCTTTTCCACTCCTCTCTCGGTTTCCCCAAAAGTGTTCTTCTTCTCTAAATATAACACACGCACAAACAAAAGCGAAAAGCAGCTGAAACGATGATGGCAACGACGACGTTTACTTCGTCTTTGTCTTCTCCCTCGATCCGTTCTTCGAGTGGCGCCAAGACGTCGATTTCTTCCTCCTTTAATTCCACCACCTCTAAAAAATCATCGACGACGTTCAGCAGAAGAATTCGAGCGAATCTCGGACCGGAACTGAAAACGCAAATCGATAAGTGCGTGACGGAAAATAAAGTGGTCCTGTTCATGAAAGGCACGAAATCAGCGCCGAAGTGCGGGTTTTCAAACACGTGCGTGCAGATTTTACAAAGCATGAACGTGCCGTTTACGGACGTGGACATTTTAGCCAGCGAACAGTTAAGGGTTGGGATGAAAACGTACAGCAGTTGGCCGACGTTTCCGCAGTTGTACATCGGGGGCGAGTTTTTCGGCGGGTGCGACATTACCATGGACGCGTATAAAGACGGGAGTTTGAAGGAGGAGTTGGAACGGGCGATGTTAGAGTAAATTAATAAATCCCCGCGGCGGCGACGCGTTTGTTATATTCCTACTATATTATTATGTGATGAAATGAATTACGTTTTCAACTCGTTTTATGTTATTAATAACATACTTAACAATATTAAGCTTCTATGGCGGCTAACTTCCCCGCTCTTTTCTCCTCTTCCTCTTCCGTGCGTTTACGTTTCTTCACGTGCACGGAAACCGGTTTCCAGGCCTGGCCTTCCCTGCCTTTCGTGCTCTTCGCTTTCTTTTGACAGGTTATCTTCGTGTTCAAATCGGCGTACGTGACGCGATCTTTACCGAAATAAAAGCACACCGTGTTAATATCTTCAGTTTTCACCGCGTATTTGTACTCTCTCACCCAATCGTACTCCGTTCCGTTTTCGTTTTCGTTTTCGTCCAATATCTTTACATTTTCTGCGTTTGCGGCGTCTTTCGGGAGCAGTAACGCGATGAACTTGTCCGGCCGCCCGGCTTCGTCTTCAACCATCATCGGTTTCACCAGCGCTTTTTGCATCGCTTTCTCCTTGAGATTCTCCGCCGCGTCGCTCACGCCTTCCACGTCTAACGTTGGGTCCTCATCAAACGTCAACCTCACAAAGTTTTGCGGCCAAACCTTGAAATCTGGAAACACCGACGTCACCGAGATCGGTTTCAAACTCTTGTTCCTCGGGTGCGTCGCCGTTTCTAAAGTTAACTTCTCCGCCGCTTCGAACGATTTCTTGATCGCCAGGATCTGCTTCTCCCGTTCCGACAACGATTTGTTGTAATCTCTCAAACTCGGATCTAACTTTTCTTCTTCTTCTCTCAACTCTCTTTGCCTTTTTAAAATCAAATTCGACTTTTCCGATATCCCCGTCTTCAACGACAAACCGCCTTCGGAAATGTATTTCGTATTCATCAACCACATCGCTTTATTAACGTCCGGTTTCCTCCCAGTTCCACTCTTCGTCTCCTTATCCTTGGCGGAATCGTTGGCTAATAATATCAAATCGTCCGGGTGAATCTCTCCTTTCGTCCTCGCCGCTCGAAACGCGTCCGAGCCAATCGGGTCCAAATTTATCCCCAAATCTTCCGAAAACATTCTCGTCGATCGCCTCAACTCGTCGTACAGTAAGGCCACGTTATGTTCCGCCATCATGTCGTCGTCTACTAAACTTCCTTTCCTTCGCAATAACTTCCAATCCAACGCCCTCGGCGGCGGTAAATTGTTCCTAAACTGCATCGGGCACAAAAAAGCCGTCTCTCTCTTCAATCGATTCGTTTCGTCCACGACGGTGGTGTCCATCGTCGCTTTCGTTTTTGGCTGTTTCTGCGCGCCCCCGGCGGCGACTTTCTTCTTATTCGTATTCGTACTCTTCGCCTTTGCAGAGGGTGAAGAAGTCGTCGTCTTTTTCTCGTCATTGCTTTTGATCATCTTCTTCTTCGCCGCAGAAGATGAATTTGGTGGTGCATTTTTCTTCTTCTCCTCTTCTCCCGGTGGTTCCACGCTCGCGCTTTTCGACCGTCCTCTTCTCAAAGCCACCACTCCTGGGGGTGGTTCCTGCGGGCTCGCGCTTTTCTCTCCTCCTCCTCCTCCTCCTCGCGCGCTTCGCCGCGGAGGCATGATGATGATTTCTT
>Ga0255763_1000504_pt1 | contig 43425 bp, 34 predicted proteins | sample 041ome_2_FD_179963 | JGI IMG/M metagenome (GOLD analysis project Ga0255763, IMG submission 179963) | Coastal salt marsh microbial communities from the Groves Creek Marsh, Skidaway Island, Georgia - 041406US metaG (version 2) | ecosystem: Environmental > Aquatic > Marine > Intertidal zone > Salt...
CGGCGTCGGCGGCGGCGTCGGCGGCGAGGCGCGCGCGCGCGTCGGTCTCGGTGAGGACCGGCGCGGCGGTCGCGGGTGCGTCGACGCCCGCGTCGACGCCGGCGTCGCTCGACGCATCGTCGTGACCAGTGAAATCGTTGTGCGACGTCGCGTGGCGTGGGCTGGAGTGAACTCGAACCACGAGCTGACACAGAAGCTGGAGTAAAATGAACGAAGTGCACTAAAGTTTTACAGATACGCAAGTTGCAGAGTGATAAAAGCTCAGGGTTACAACTAGCTAGTATGCACAGCGCGAGCTAGTTGTATTAGGATTTTAAGGGAAGCTGTGTTCCAAGTACCAAGTTTTCTATAACGGACTGGGCTCTACAGTTCATCGTGTTCACTCACTTCGTCTTCGTCACTGTCGCTAGCCGTACTGCCATATGCCTTGGCCACAATTGGATTGCACACTTGTTCGAGCTGCTTGAGCTGTTCGTCGTACTCTTCTTTGTCGGCTTCCTGATTTTCATCCAACCACTCGAGAGCTTCTTTGATCGCCTCTTCAATGGTCGACTTATCTTCTTCATCAAGTTTGTCCGCGAGCTTATCAGCGTCAGAGATGGTGTTCTTCATGTTGTAAGCAAACGTCTCCAAACTGTTTCGAGCATCAACACGCTCCTTGATTTTGCGGTCTTCTTCGGCAAATTCTTCAGCTTCTTCGACCATTCGCTCGATTTCTTCTTGAGAGAGTCGGCCTTTGTCGTTTGTGATAGTTATTTTCTCAGATTTTCCCGTCCCCTTGTCCTCGGCACCAACGTTGAGGATACCGTTCGCGTCAATCTCGAAGGTCACTTCGATCTGAGGAACACCGCGTGGTGCTGGAGGAATTGAGGTGAGTTCAAACTTTCCAAGTAAGTGGTTATCTTTTGTCATTGCGCGCTCGCCCTCAAAAACTTGAATCATAACCGTTTGTTGATTGTCCTGATATGTAGTAAAAGTTTGTGATTTCTTGGTAGGGATGACAGTATTGCGAGGAATCAGTTTTGTCATAACCCCACCGACAGTCTCGATCCCTTGCGTGAGTGGTGCCACGTCAAGCAATAAAATGTCTTTCGTCTCGTCACCTCCTTCTCCGGAAAGAATACCACCTTGAACCGCCGCACCATAGGCAACAGCCTCGTCAGGATTGACTCCACGGTTTGGTTCCTTGCCATCAAAAAAGTCTTTCAAAAGCTCTTGCACTTTCGGGATTCGCGTAGAGCCGCCGACGAGTACAATTTCATCAATCTCATTTTTTTTCATTCCTGCATCTTCCATAGCCTTCTTTACTGGTCCCATGGTTTTCCTGAACAAGTCATTGTTGAGTTCTTCAAAACGAGCGCGAGTTAAGGGTTCTGAGAAGTCAGTTCCATCAAAGAGGGCTTCGATTTCTACTCGAACTTGGTGTTGATTCGAGAGTGTCCTTTTCGCGCGCTCAGCCTCACGGCGTAGCTTTTGAACTGCCTTGACATCACTGGAAATATCTTTGCCATGTTTACGTTTGATGAGTTTCATGAAATATTCCATGATGCGCTGGTCGAAGTCCTCACCTGAAAGAAACATGAGCACTCTGCGTCGATCCTTTAGTTTCGTACTTACCTCCGAGATGAGTGTCTCCATTGGTGGAAATGACTTCGAAAACTCCATTATCGATCGTCAAAATCGATACGTCAAATGTGCCTCCACCAAGATCGAAAACCAAGATGTTCTTTTCACCTTTCTTGTCCAGACCGTAAGCAATGGCCGCCGCGGTTGGCTCATTGATAATTCGAGCGACGTTTAAGCCAGCAATTACACCTGCATCTTTCGTCGCCTGGCGTTGTGCGTCATTGAAATATGCTGCACAATAACTTTAATATGAGAAGGGAGTGCTGTACTGCAATAAACACACCTGGTACAGTGACAACAGCGTGCTTTATGTCCTTGCCAAGGTAGGCTTCAGCAGTTTCTTTCATCTTAGTCAGTACCATCGCAGAAATTTCTTCCGCTTGGAAAGTTTTCTTGCCATCTTTGAGTTCAACCTCAATACACGGCTTGGTATCTTTATTCACGACCTTGAAAGGGAACATTTTGAGATCGCGCTGAACCTCCTTGTCAGTGAACCTATGAGGCAAGTCAGTACGCGAAGACGCGAACATCGCAGTAAGCATCTTACTTTCTGCCGATGAGGCGCTTGGCATCGAACACAGTTCGTTCGGGGTTCGACGTCGCTTGGTTTTTCGCCGAGTCTCCGATGAGCCTCTCAGTGTCCGTGAAAGCCACATATGAAGGGGTGATGCGGTTCCCCTGATCGTTGGCAATTATCTCAACTTTACCGTTCACATAAGCACCGACGCATGAGTAAGTCGTCCCAAGATCAATTCCAATGACCGTTCCTAGGATTTCATTGGAATCTTCGGCGTTGACGGTAGCGCTATAGGCAATAGACAAGATGAAAGCTGTAGAAGACGTAGTAGATCATCAGCACTTTTCCGGAAGAGGGTCAAGCCGACTTTACCTGCAAGACAACGTTTGAACGTGCCGCCGCATGTAACTTTCATGACGAAATGTCCTAGAGACTCTTTTCACTGGGTACTTCGCCCTCGTAAGTTATCTTCTGGTGGTGCAAGACTGAGGTTCGACTCTACTAGTTGTTTCTAGTAAGCGGTCTATCGACATCATGCATCCAATCAAAACGACGCATTCACAGCATTGTGGCATTTTGATTTGTAGAGTTTTTCACCTGCAGACCTGGCTCTGTTTTACTGTTTTAATTGCGATTAATACCAAGTGGGTACATCGCGTACATACTAAGTAAAATGAACATCTATATATGAAGTAATATGAAGAATACTAGTACCTGGTAGTAAGGCTGACTAACAGGTCGAAAATAAGCTAATTTCTTATTCCAATTGCCCAAAGATTGGAATAAAATCGCCGAAGTTATTCCAATCGCAAAGATTGGAATAGCGACGACGAGTTAACGACTAATAAACGATTTTTAGGGGGTCGCGAGCGCGCTATTCTAATTCCGCACCTGTTAGTTGGAAATAGGAATAGCGAGCCTTCACCACGACGTAACTCGCACATCTCACTACGAAAAGGTTTGAAAAATCTGTGCGACGGCGCAACAAGCGCACACGGCGACGATGCCGCGCTTTCCGCTCAGCGCGCGGCGACTTCCGAGTCGAGTACACGGCGTTTTCGTTTCCCAAGCTCTTCACCAGTCAAAACTGTGGGTATGTATTGACCAATAGTGACTCGAGGCTGTTCGCTATTTCAATCGAGGACCTGTTAGTCGGAATGAGCATAAAATTGCAATATACGCCCGAAAAAGGCGCTATTCTAATTTCGACCTGTTAGTCGCCCTAAATAAAATTGAATGCGAATGACCTCTGCTCGCTCCAACCGTCGAGTCTACGAGTGGCAGGTGGGGCCCAGTGGGGCCAGAGGACTGAACACCCCACGGCTCCGTGACGGTAGAGCGCCAGACGAATCGCTGAGCTACACGCAGCGTAGGAACAACGTACTAATCCGTGCGCATGAAATGAAATAAAGTTCCGAGTCGACACAGTGATATAGTCCACCACATATGTGTACGCCACTTCTGTTCAACGTTGCCGAAAGCACGTTTCCGTTACCAACTTCGCGATCGGCGAAAGGTAAGCTCAGGAACGAGAGGGAGCATGGAGCAAAAATGGTAAGCAATCAAAAAATCTACGTCACCGATACATTTAATCTTTTCAAACGTAGGAAAGCATCGCGGACGCTATCACGCTATGCGTCGAGATGCCGTTTGACGCAATAGAAACTGCCGAACTCAGCCAGTCTTTATTTAAGCACACCTTGGAGTTCTTCTCCCAGAGGCAGATCGTGTGGGTAAGGCAGTAAGAATGACTGGGCTCGAACGACATTAATAAATGTTTTAGAATGGCCATCGAGTAGTAATCGAATGCAGATCCATGAAAACACGACGACCAAGCAAGTTCAAGTGTTATGTCACAAAAGTAAACTGTTTCACACAAAACATAAATAGTGGACAATATGTATGGACTCAACCTGGTACACGCATACTACTTTAAAAGCGTGTATATTTTACTCAACAGCGAATAGGTCGCACCAAAATTATGATTGAAAGTCTGATCAAGCAAGGCGCCCAAAGCACACAGCACGCCACTTTTTCGAAGTGTTCAAGGGCACGATGTGAGTTCGTGAAGCCGGATTTCATACACAATATTGAACTCAAATGTGTAAGTGATACACAAGACTGGTTTAAAGCCGATTTATCGATTGACTATTTAACATGCGTAGTATGACACACGCGAACATATCATGCTTATGAACGTACCAAGACATCTGAAACTGTGGCTGAAACGTGAAGTACAAAAACAACGATTTACGGATGTTCTGGAGATATCATGTAGATACTTGAAATTATTGAACTCGGATACAAAGGTTGGCTTTATATTGCTCTAGAATTCCATTTTGTCACTCGTTTATCAAGATCCAAGCCATAGTGCATGAGCAGATTCTTTCTACACGAAGGGCAAAAAATACTATGTTGTTACTTTCAGACATAGACGCACTAAATGACAAAAGTGTTATAAGTGTCTTGAATTCAGTGCGAGACGTTTGCGATTTTGATATTCATGCGTCCAAAGGCTTTCAACGAGTAAAGATTTTAAGTACAGGCAGCGGTCAGACCCAACGACCTAGATTTCAAAGACTGTTTTCTCATCGAGTAAGCAACATTCGCCGACGTGGCATCTTGCATCTTGGATTTTTATTGTATTTCACAGCAGGCTACATCTCGCCGTGGGGAGTCTAGAAATGTAGGCAAATCGTTCGAACACATTGCACACCAGATTTGGTCTACTACGCAACGAAGACTACTTATCACAGGTCTAGCTGATATCGCAGAGAACCTGCAGTCGTACCAAGGCATGAAAATACGGGTGTGTTTCTACCTACATCTATTACATAAATATGATTTGACTGCAAACGTGTATATAAGCAGAAAGTGAATACGGGATGGGACGATATAGGTGGACTTGAAGATGTCAAAAGAACACTTTTCGATATGATTGATTATCCGTTGCGATATCCCAAATTATATTGTAGACAACGCACACGACGTGGTGCACTACTGTGTGGTCCACCGGTATGGATTACAAAATAAGAGAGGGTGTTTACTTACATTATCAATATCACGCAGGGCACCGGAAAAACCCTCGTTGCTAAAGCTGCGAGTGAGGAGTTAAAATTACAGTTCTTGAATATCAAAGGCCCTGAGCTCTTGAGCATGTACGTAGGCGAAAGTGAGGTGAGAAACGATGCATTATACGTAGCTTTACTGTATAATCTTGGTGCAGCGATGTATTCGTGAAATCTTTTCTAGAGCCAGAGAACTCTCGCCTACGTTGATATTTTTTGATGAGATTGATTCACTTGCGGCGGTAATTTTGCACACAAGAGCACATTTAAGCGCATATTACAAAACGAACATCAGGTTCGCTCTGACTCTGTAGGTCTGATGAATCGAGTCGTGAGTCAGCTCATCACTGAGCTTGATTCTACGAAGGTGAGGGCTGAAGTATCTTCAGGCATACAAGTATTTCTTACCTCGTAAGAATAGAACTCGCGTGTTTTTGTGTTAGCGGCTAGCAATAGACCAGAGCTAGTTGATCCTGGCCTTTTACGCCCAGGGAGGTAAGTCGAAGATGTTTCAGCGTTTGCTGTGAATGATAAGTCAACAGGCTTGACTGTGTATTGCGCGTTCCTGGGTTCACAACCACGGAGGCCAAGATCGGTGTCTTTAAAGTAAATGTTCATTTCGATTGTTAAAAGGATCTACTAATGTGTGACTTTTCAGGCTATAACACGTAAATTCATGTTCGAGACAGGGAGTGTAATGCTGGGTGTAGATAAGGTAACACACAAACTCCACTCTGATGATCTCAAACTTCAAATATAAAACGCTAGTTTGTTGCTTCTCTGCCCATCGAAAGTGGAGCACAAATGTACGCAGTGTGTGTGGCGGCTTGGCTGAAAGCAGTGAAACGACACTTGGAAAAACAAGAGAAATGCAGTGAAATTGCACTACGCGAATGTGTGTTAGTTAGTGCAAAGGACTTTTGTTAAGTTAAATTTAAACCAGCATTGCGCTCAGAGTCTGTGCTCAGACTAAACGCACGGAGAAGACGTGCATTCCGCGCATGAATACAAGAATTATTTCACGTCCATCGAAGAAAAAGGAAGGTTTTCCATTAATTTATAGGCACGCTACTCAGGGCAACATTGGTGTGCAGCCCTGTGCAGCCCTGACGTCGTTCTCTGCTAATGAACAGTTCAGGATGAAGAGATGAACCCGAGAAATAAATACGTAAAATGATAGGAAAACCGTAGTGCAATGGGTCTTTTTCAAAGTGGTCATTCGTAGTCAAATCGACCCGACGTATCGGCACCATTCACCAAGAGCAGGTGTGTTGTCATCGTTTCAAGTCTTTCTACTGCATTCATCGTCGCTTCGTCATCCATGTCGCTTCGTTTCACACCTTTAGGTGTCGTTGCTGTCGTTTGTCACAAACTGACAAAAACTGACAAACAGACAAACAGACAAATGTTCACAAGGTGAAAACATCCGAAAGTGACTCCACGTCCGGGGAGTCCCAAAGAAGCGTGGAGTCAGGACTCGTGTGGTGTTTTTGGTCATTTATGACGTTTTTATATTTTTAGGCCGACTAAGAGCACCGTAGTTAACTAAAGTTATCAGAAAGTTATCGGAAAAACGGGGGTAAGAGCACCAAAATTAGCATAAAGTTATCGAAATCACGTAAATTTGACGATAACTTTGCCCAAAGTTACGGTCAAATTTAAGGTTTGATGATAACTTTTTACTCGTCAATCCTTGAGTTAATTAGAAGGGGGTCAAAGTTATGTAAAAGTTATCGAAGTCAGCTCTTAACCCCCTCGACGATAACTTAGTAATTTTCCCAAATGCCCGCGAATTTCAATCGCGCAACGGCCGACGCGACGGTTCACGACTCGTGAGCGTGGCGAAGTTAACGAAAAAGTTATGAAAATGAGCTCTTAGTCGTTTGAGTATAACTCGGGGTATAAAGTTATCAGAACGCTTTGCTCTTAGTCCAATGGACGATAACTTCAGCGTTAAGTCGGACTTATGTTATGGGGAAAGTTAACTATGGTGCTCTTAGTCGGCCTTAATAATTTTTTATTTTTAGTTACACACACTTAACTGTTTCTAATATACTATCAATATTTTGATAAAAAGTTGCTTTCGGGTGAGATTTAGCCACGCCCGATTTGCAGATTTGACTACCAGTACGAATGACCACGAAAAAAATACCAATTATACTATTTTGGCATCTCTTCATGTACAAAAAGTAGTAAATCCTTAAAAATAGGACATTTTAATCTATCTCTTCATCAGCCTAAATATTGTATAGTATAGTAACAGAAAAGAAATGCTGCGTTTCTGCAGCCTGCAGAGCCAAAAAAGGCCAGAAGGCCGAACGCTCAACTGAGCGATGAAAAAACCCAGTTCCTCACGCGCAGATCGACGCCGACTAGTGGCACAGCTTGAACTATAAATTCTGTCAGAATTGAACGAACGCCTGCTCGATTTAAAGTGTGGATTTGAGTGCCCATCATGAGTTCGGCCAGCACGTCGGTCAAAGTAGCTCGACTTGAAGATCAACTCACGCAGTTCAGTCTACAAGGCGTCGACGTGAGCCTAGCGAACGCACTGCGAAGGGTCATGATTGCCGAAGTTCCGACAGTCGCGATTGATCTTGTCGAAGTGCTGGAGAACTCCTCAGTTCTATGTGACGAATTTTTGGCCCACAGGTTAGGCCTCATCCCCCTCGACAGCACGAAGGCTTCAGAATTATTTAAACCATATGAATACACTGGAGACGATGAGTCTGCTACAGATGTACATTTAGAGCTAAAAGTCCGATGTGATGGCGAGCAGACTAGGGATGTCACGAGTGAAGATTTGGTTTCTTTCGATGAGCGTGTCAAGCCAGTTAGCTTCCTTGCCGCAAGCACAGGTGCCTGGAAAACAAACGCAATTTTGATAGCCAAACTTCGCAAAAACCAGGAGATATCGATGAAGTGCATCGCTCGAAAGGGTACAGGAAAAGATCATGCGAAATGGTCACCTGTATCTACTGCTGTCTTCAAACATGAGCCCGTGGTCCACATAGAACAAGAAATATTTGACACTTTGACTGGTGAGTATATTTTCACGTAATAAGAAAACGACATGTCACTCATCAAAATTTAGGAACTGAAAAACGTGTGATTGCTGAAAGTGATCCTTCAAAAATGTTCAAATACGACGTTGAGAGTGACAGGTTTGTACAATCTTCTCTTGAGAGTTGTACTTTTGACGGGGAAATGTTGAACAAAGTACGTTGTGCACATCTTTAATCATTTCAGTATGATAACACTTTCATAAGATAAACGAGCTCGGTAAAACTGGTTTGATTGAAATTCGACCGAGTAATGAGCATTTTACATTTCATGTTGAATCTACTGGTGCTCTCAAAGTGGAAGAAATTGTTTTACAAGCACTGCAGATACTACAGACAAAATTAGATGTTATTGGGGTGAGTTAGATATTTTCAACAGACAAACTAAAATGACAGAAGGGTGCAATTATTTACAGGGTGAGCTGGAAAGTTTAGAGAACGCGTGATATATTGATGATTGCAACGCTCTCGAAGGAGAATGACAACTCAAATTCAATGCGCATACGAACAGAAAATATGCATCGCAGTAAGAATACACGTCCCTTACGCCCTAAGATATTCCGTGGTTGCTGTCATCGTTCCAAGCCTGTTCTGTTTCGTAGCGATGCCGTTTTTCCATCGCTGCGGCCCTTTTCTTACTTACATCAGAAGGGATTTTAACAGGACAGAAAGAATAGCAGTAAGCGAATTGTAAATAGAATATACTTGGCAACATCGGAGAGAGCATGAAATCAACGACAGGCCGAATTGGAAGTAAAGGTGTTAGAAGCTTGATAGCTTCACTGTTCAGCCTGCCTAGACCTTGAACTATCGCAGTTCTTAATATACGCGTTTTATAGAACTTTTGTAGGAGTCGTGGGATCTCGCTTTGCGAGGCAATATCAGACAGCATACTTGCTAGAACATAACCGTCTTCAAATGCTAAACCTGTTCCTTGACCGATATTAGGCATAGTCGCGTGACACGAATCCCCGAGTAAAGTGACGTAACTTGATGCCCAGCTTTTGCTAATACTAGGAACTCTGTCCAGAAGATCGCGCTGCACTATTTCATCTTCTTTTGTCGCAAGGATTAATTCCTTCACTTGAGGTGCCCAATTTGCGAACGTTTTCGTAAGCATGGTTTTGGCATTGGCGACTTCAGGTTCTTGTGGCGTGGCTTTGATGAAAGCATACCACTGCACCCGGCCAAATCGATCTGGACACACTACGAAATAGTGGTCTGGGCCAATGAAGGCGCTGTATCCGATCTCGAGAAATTCGTCAGATTTACACAATGGCAACCCACTAAAAAGCTTGAAGCCAGTAAAGGACGCTGCGGCAAAACGTTCCTCTACACTATTCGAAGGCTCTCCAAACATTTGAGATCGTATAGTGCTCCAAATACCGTCTGCTCCCACCAATAAATCGCCATATAAAATTTCACCATTTTCAAGCGTGACATGCACTCCTGCTTCCATCTCGATGTATTTTGCAACCGCCGCATCCAACCTCACCACACTTGCTTTTTGAGTACATATGCGATCTATTTCATCCAGCAATGCAGCTTGAAGATCAGAGCGATCAATACATATGGAAAATGGCATGCCTTGAGTCGCCGGAATATCTGTAATAGCATCGAACGTAAACATCCATTCAGAAGTTAGGCCATCGCGTATCCCACTTCGAGTACCCCAGAAAGGGCGACTAACGCTATAAATTGATTCAGCAAGCTCTGGACTTATTGCGTGAACCACCCCGAGCCCGTTACTCGCAAGTTGGATTGGGCCCCCCAAAGGCCTGTATTGTTTCGTTTTCTCTAACACGACGACGTTCATGCCGTTGCGAATCAAGCATATGGCTAAAAATAAGCCAGCTAATCCGCCTCCGGCGATAATGACATCGAACGCCGGTTGCCTACTATTATCCATGACATTTTTCACAGTTGTGAATTGGTTTCTCGCTACAGGTGCCTTTCTGGTGGTGTTAAGACGGCCTACGCGCGTCATTCTTGACAGAGTTGGATTATGCACTCCACACAAAGATGCGGTATACACAGCAGCCATCGTTGTGTTTTCACAAAGTTAAACGGTGTTGTCAAGACGGGCACAGTGGAGAACTCAGTTTCTAAGTGACACAGACAGTAAGTAAGTCAAAGCTGAAAATCAGCGAAGAGCAGTGCGAGGTCGAATGCTGCGAAGAATTGTCGCGTCGTGTGGTCTCTTTAAACGTCTCCAACGAGGCGTATCCGTTCTTTGATGCAACACCGTGGGCTTAGGGGAGTGCGTTTACATGCCCTGTGTGTGGTACATGATTTATTAGATTCTAGTACGTTACAATACGTTCCCAGGTGTTGTGATTTATCAATATATTGATCTCAGATTGCACAACGATTATACATATTTATCAACTTTCGCGAGAAATTTAGGACTGGAACGCGCTACGCGCTACTTGGATAACGATCAAAAATCCGAGGCTGCGCGCGCTTTCCGCACTCCGCGCCGCCGTGTCACGAATCATCCAAAGCAGAAATATGTTCACAATCTCTACGAAGACCCAACTTAACGTAGCGTTGCTTAGAGCAAACACTAACACGCCGCGTTCGAACAACGTGTGCCGCGCGGCTCTTCCCAAACCCTTGGGTACCGCGTTCGAAGCGACCAAGCTCAAGGAGGACATTAAGGCTACGGTAATCATGGGTGGTGCGTTTTTTCATCATATTTATTCATAGAATCATGCGTCCGAGATGCGATCGCATCCAGACGTCACAGTGACTTTCACTCGGATCAAACGTGATCTTGGTGCTCAGAGGGCTAGACTAACGTACAGCACGTTTCTCACGCTTCAGGCGCGATCATTCCCGTCCAATCTGCGATTGCGATGCCGGTTGAGAGTACAATTGCTGAGGTGCGAGAGCGCGACGTTTATTTCTCATAAGCTCACCGAGATTCGCAGGTCTTGCAAGTGGCTGACGTACCTACTCCTCTGTTGTACTTTGGCTTTTTAACATCGTCCTTGATGTTCGCCGTCGGCACGGTAAGAAAGCTGATCGATCTCAATCACATAAGTCTTACCATCCCCGCATAGTACCTTGCACTCACGAAGATAAAGCTCATTTAAATCTTCCCAGATAGTCAACGTGAGGCTAAAACTTGAGTTCAGGTGACAGCCCAAACAACTTTCCAATTTCGGATGAACACTTCAATTATATTTTAGTTAATATCAATATGAGAGCCAGAAATTCGTCCTTCATCAGTGCGCGGTGACTTTTAGTTCTACGCGATTCAGTCTCATACACTCTGTAACTCCAACGCAGGCTCAAAGTACGCACTCGGTCTGGCACTCCGAGCTGCTATCGAGGCATCTGTCCATTGTTGTCTACGAGCATAATATGTGGCCACCAACCACATTAGCTGACGTTCGTTCAACTCACTCGCAACGCCCAAGTGACAAATAGAATTGACACCAGATGTTGTAATTGTTTTGAAGACAAAATCCCGCAGGGTTGAGTACGAGCCGAAGGCCCTTGCCGAATTCTAGTGATACTTTAAATGCTTTGAAATACACTTAGAAAAACTACCTTACCATGTACGTCGTAGTCGATTTCACAAATAAATCGTAAGTGCGTGAGCAGTTTTCTCCAGCTTTGTACAACTCTTCCATTTTCCTGGAAATAACAGATATCTATCACAGGTTCAGTATGAGTGGCCAAGTCCGAAAGTGGGATCGTAAATCCGTGACACAACACATACCATCTTGTTCATCGAGACCGCCTGTAGAAGTAAAAGTGTTTGTTGCATATGTGATTTTTGCTGGTTATAGACATTCAGTATCTTTTCATGTTTGTTCTGAAGTCCTAGTAATTGTGGCAACGGTGTTTCATATCTCACTCCCTTTGGGGAATCCCTTGGGCATGATACATTGACACCATACAAGCAAAATAGTTTGACGCTCACTGCACGAGATCTTGGTATCAAACTGAAGTCATCGATATACTTAAATGTAAGAGGGCTTTGCTTTTTCATCGATATTATCGATTCAATCCAAACTGAATCCATTCGTAACTACATAGAAAACGTGTTTTAAGTAAAAACGCTGCCACCATATACCAGCGTACACATACCACTTTCGCAATGACAAGCGCAGTTTGAAATAAATGTCTTCTAATGAGCTGTTTCATCAAGACGCTTATACCCATGCGTTTTAAATCCTGCACTGTGGCAGGTACCATTATGCACCTTTTTGTTACGTGCAATGCTCTAACAACACGACATAGCTTACACAGCTACACCAAAGTAAGATTGGTGAAGAAGGCGGGGAAGCATTGTTACCTGCGCAAACTTTGCGATGTAGTGTTGTCGATGAGGACTCGGTAACGCGTTGATGACATGCATTAGATCAGTCAAACGACCACGCGCATGCTCTAGACGAGAAAACTACTCAGCACGCAAGTACCAAAAAAAGTTGACACGGTAGGACATACCTGACGTACTGAGACAAGATTCGACGCGCCCAAATTCATGATTTATCCTATCTACGCAAACATCTTTCAATTCTGTGATGCCCATTCGCATCTAGCTCGACGCTTGATGTGCGCGAATCGCGCGGCTTCGAAAGGTAGGTAGCGCGGGACTCAACGGCCTGGTTACGGTCATAGAGCATCTGTCGACAAAACGTTTTAAACGTAGCACTCGACATATGAACAAACAGTATCAGTCACATGACAACGCTATAACAAGTCCACAACAGAGTGGACTGATAACCCAGCTGAGCGCAATACAATATTATGCATTGCACCATAATCGCAAAATTGATACACTTTAACAGCCGTGGCTATAATTCGGCACCGATTTCCCATAATAATCGGGGTGGAACACATGCCCGGATGGCCGATATCATGTATTCTGTCGGGGCTCCTCTTGCAAGATTCTTACTACGAACAGGGGGTTCACGTTTACCGAGTAGAAAGAGTACTGTTCACTTCGGACGGCACTGACGACAGCGAGACGTCGTAGAGATCGCACGCGAGACGCGAAATATTTTGAGGCTCGGAAACTCATTCGTTTAGAGATGGAGTGTGGATACACTGCTCTAGAATTTCAAGTAAACTACCTAGTTGAAACTCAAGACGTTACGCGTAATGTGAACTTTAGGGGATGTTTTCCGCCGCGACAACGAATAGAGCGCTTGGGGTAGGTCAAATCACAAATAAGGTATGGTTTCCATCGCATAGCGGGCTAACATAACTCAAAAACTACCGTACGCTCAGACTTTGAATATTTCTTTTGGCAAAATCAGAGTAACAGGTTAAGTGAACGGGACTTTTGAAGACATATCACTGAATGAATGATAGGTAATGGTAAAATGAAGGGGAATTACGCGGTCGTGCGAAATTGTGGCATTGGTAAGAAATGTAGGTATAAGGTTCAGGGAATCGTTACTAGGCGATACTGTTTCACAGGTCGTCCAAAAGTAGCAGTACGTGAAACGTGCACGAGGCAGAGATAGAAGTATTAGTGATACCGGCATGATGAGAAATATACGCATGTAATTATTTTGTTAAATACGACATCTGACCTATGAGCACGCTAGTGTCTTGGTGTTACGTGCTTTGTACCACAAGCCAAGGAAAGTGGTTACGCCAATAGTGAAAGCTATTTTAAAAATAGCTAAGCTTCATCTTCTCCGGCGTTCGAGGAAAGATATCTGAAAACTACGTCGCCTGGCTCATCACTATGGGTCAGATAAACCATTTCAAGTCTCTCTTCTGTCATTTTTACGCAGTCCATTGTCTTCTCTAATACTCTCGTGGCGAGATTCTTTGCAGCTTTTAGATCCAGTTCTTCGTTATAATCACTTTTAAGCATAGCTTGGGCCGCTTGACTGCTGGCACCAATGGCTGTCGCCTATCATCGACTTATCAGACCGCGCGCGCGAAGTGGAAAGTCACGAGTTTACCTTCCAAGCACTGAAGTTACCGGATGGTTCACTATGAAAAAGTTGAAAGCCACCTTTTCTATCCCTGTGTTTATATATTTTGTTAGAAAAGGTTGGGGAGATCAAATGAAAGGTTGCGACGCACCAACCAGCAAAAAGAAATGCGACACCATATGGACGGAGGCCCCCGAACTGAGTATATCCTTGTTTATGATCACTTAGTTCTTGCACTAGGTTCTCTACTGGAATCGGTTGGCCAAATTTTGCACTGTAACGCCTCGCAGTCAAGCTTAGGCGGGGATCTAAATGTTAGGTGATAAAGCGCGAGATGCGTATAAGAACTCACCGAGCCAGATTTACTAATATCATCGCATCGGCATTCAAACCTGCAATCGCAATTACGATGTGCTTGTCCACTTTCAAAAGTTTCTCTGGTGTATTGCCTTGTTCGAGCAACTACTCAACTTTCGTTAGGATGATATCTTTACAAGGACAATTCGTGATTAACCTTCGATAGAATTTTTTTCTCGGACGCGAGTAGAACTCCACTCTTTGTTCGTATGCCCAAGCAAGTTCCAGCGTGATTCACAGATTCGAGTGCATATTCTACCTGAGCGCGAAGTTATTCATACAGATTCCAGTATCTATGACGCCGTAGCTGGTAGCGTACCTGATATAATCGACCCTCTGGGCTGAAGATCGTCGTCCTCGAATCGTACCTGCGCAAGCGTCATTCACATAACGAAACGTTAACCGTCTACTACGATCGAACCTCCGAGCCATTTACTCCCTCCACTAATGTTCACGCGTCGTCCGCAGGCTGTGGTGCGGACCGCGTTCAAAGCGTTAGTTGGTTTATTGTAGGCGAGATAAATGCCATGCACTGAAGGCACGTTTTCGGCAAGCAAGTAACCAGATACGAGGGAAACAACAAAAATTGTGCCAACGACGCACCGCCGCACGGCTACGTGGGTAGTCGACGGTGTATCACGTAGCGGTTGCGCCAGTATAATACCAACAAAAGCGGCACATGGCGGTAGGAACAAATACCGGTATGACGTCACCGTGATCAGACATAAAATATCCCGTGTTTTAGTACAATCACTATCATACTTAGCCACTGGCAAGGCTAGTATAATATACTTCGGGTTCCTTAAAAAGACGTACGAAAACTTTCGAAGGTGTTTCCGACGGATGTCCACGACGCGCCGCCACTTACTGCGCAGTTACAGCGAAACTTTAAACAGGCCAAATCGGTAGTCCGGCGCGGTTGAGTTTGATCAGAAAATGCAGACACTACCACAATCCAAAATACAATGCTCAGTGAGACCGACTTACGTGAGCAGCTTGAACAAGTTTTCGTCAAAACCTGTCGGTATCAGAGGGCCCCTTGCCACCTTTCGACACACCCTACGAGCCAGCACTATTGACTTAAAGTCTCGTAAAATTTTCAACCGAAATGCCTTTAGACATTCCGCGATAGATATCCGAGCTGAGAAAGTCGTTGGGATCGACCTCGGCACCACAAACTCTGCGGTAGGTCACGCTCATTCACGCACTTCGACTTAGTGTTCGGCTTAGACCATGCGCCCCGGCCTACCGCGGTCCCATATTGCGCCGCTGTTCCCGACTTTTTCCATTACTCTTCAACTCATCTAACTTGTTCTATCATAGGTCGCAGCGATGGAAGGTGGCTCACCAACAATCGTCACAAACGCTGAGGGAGGCCGCACAACTCCCTCGGTAGTCGCGTACACCAAGAATGGCGACCGCCTCGTTGGTCAAATCGCCAAAAGACAAGGCGTGGTGAATCCTGAAAACACCTTTTTCTCCGTGAAACGTTTTATTGGAAGGAAGATGGACGAAGTCACAAACGAGGCAAAGGAAATCCCATACACTGTAGTCAATAGTGGTGGCAAGGTAAAAATTGACTGTCCTGCGCTCGGCAAACAGTTTGCTGCGGAAGAAATTTCTGCTCAGGTGCTGCGCAAGCTCTGCGACGATGCAGCTAATTTTCTCGGCGATTCTGTCACGAAGGCCGTTGTTACTGTTCCTGCATACTTCAACGACAGTCAGCGACAGGCGACAAAGGATGCCGGCCAAATTGCTGGGATAGAAGTACTGCGTATCATCAACGAGCCCACTGCAGCATCTTTAGCATACGGCTTCGATCGGAAATCAAACGAAACTATTCTCATCTTTGATCTTGGAGGGGGTACGTTTGATGTATCTGTTCTTGAAGTTGGTGATGGTGTCTTCGAAGTTTTGTCAACTTCTGGTGACACCCACCTCGGAGGAGATGATTTTGATAAACGGATAGTTGAGTGGTTGGCGTCTGATTTTCAAAAGACAGAAGGTGTCAACCTGATGAATGACAAGCAAGCGCTTCAACGACTTACGGAAGCAGCAGAGAAGGCCAAAATGGAACTCTCAACCACGTCGACGACTTCAATCTCACTGCCCTTCATCACCGCAACAGCAGACGGCCCAAAACACATCGATACAAGCCTTACCAAGTCTAAGTTTGAGCAACTTTGCGACGACTTAATCAACCGTTGTCGTGTTCCCGTCGAACAAGCCTTGAAAGATGCTAAGTTAACACTCAACGAGGTTGATGAAGTTATTCTTGTAGGTGGATCCACGCGCATTCCTGCGATTCGCGATCTCGTGAAAAGTCTCACAAAGAAAGAGCCTAACATGAGTGTGAACCCCGACGAGGTTGTAGCTCTCGGTGCCGCTGTACAAGCTGGTGTGCTTGCAGGTGAAGTCTCTGATATTGTACTTCTCGACGTGACCCCACTTTCTCTCGGTCTTGAAACACTTGGTGGCGTTATGACCAAGCTGATTCCTCGGAACACGACTCTTCCAACATCAAAATCTGAGGTGTTTTCAACAGCAGCCGACGGACAAACTAGCGTTGAAATCAATGTTTTGCAGGGCGAGCGTGAGTTTGTCAAAGATAACAAGAGTCTTGGTAACTTCAGACTGGACGGCATCCCATCTGCTCCTCGTGGTGTCCCACAAATTGAAGTGAAGTTTGATATTGATGCAAACGGTATTCTTTCCGTAGAAGCATGCGATAAAGGAACGGGTAAGAAACAAGATATCAAGATTACAGGCGCGTCAACTCTTTCTTCGGATGAAGTAGACAAGATGGTCGCCGATGCTGAAAAGTTCGCGAGTGAGGATAAAGCTAAACGTGAGACAGTTGAAGTCAAGAATAGCGCGGATTCCATGGTCTATCAAACCGAAAAGCAGCTCAAAGAACTCGACGATAAGATTCCTACAGACGCGAAGGATGCAGTTCTCGAAAAATTGAATGATCTTAAGCAAGCAATCGCTAGTGATGATGTAGAGAGAATGAAAAATGCTCAAGAAGCTTTGCAGCAACAAGTGATGTCTATGGGCCAAGCAATGTATCAAGGAAGCGACTCTGGTGCAACGTCAGGTCAACGACCGGAATCGAGTGGCGCAGCCGATGATGTGATAGATGCTGAGTTCTCCAGCGACAAATAAGCCCAGCGTGCTTAATTCAGGTACCTACCATTTTTTTAATCAACTTTCACCAAATTGTTACACACATTTTATCCCAGCACTAGGGCGCGCGCCTTCAAACTCCATCAACAGTTTCTGACATGATTAAAGATAAAGCTGCACGTGCATTCTCTCGAGTCGCAGGTAGTTGATCGCGTACCTAGACAAAACCGTGAGCAATATTAAGAAAATGTTTAAAAGAAACCGTTACCAACTCTTTGAGCTTTTCACCCCATAAAGAAGCTATTGTCTCCTACAACTGCATCATCTTCGGAACATACAGCAACGATATATTGGACATACCTTAATAACAGCTTGTCTTGCGTGACTTTTAAGAAGACAAAGTACTACGCGTACCAACGCTGACCTGTAAGCTGGACTGTTATGTTCAACTTCGTGTAGGCAGATACGGGCGATGTTACACGCAGGAGAATTATCCATGAAATCTTGCAAAACTGAATTGGATTCTACAGCTAGAAACTTCTTCCCACAAATACTAATCTCTAGAAGTGTTTGTAAGCACGAACGCATGGATTCTTCACTCAAGAACAAAAGATTTGACTCGTACAGCTGGAGTAAGTCAGAAACACATAACAGAGCTGTCTTACTCACAACGCTTCTAAGGTTCTTTGCTTGTTTGAGACAAGCTTGGAGAATTCCCGCGACGTAAGGTTCTAAGAACTTTTGATGAAATCGAACGAGACGGCGCACTGAAAGCAACGCTGAGCAAGAGTTAGTCCACTGTACAGATTGTATGCCGCACAACAACTCTGATATTGATACATTTGAGCTTTCCAATGGCGTAAGCTCACTACTTCGCACATAAAATACCGCGCAGTCGACGTCGACAGGCTCAACGCCGGTGGGCATTAGACCGTGCTGCATCGGCCAATAACTCGTCGCTATGAAGAAACGGCGATTTTCACATCATTTTACGTTTTCCAGTGCTAAACACGGCACTTGAGTTTTATTCCCCCGCCCCGTATTTTGAAATCAGTACGACAGTACATGTAACAAGTTCACGTAATCTTTAAAAGTTTGCAATAAATAGACGTGTATCATGCCCAGCATCTATTGTCGATACTATATTCGTTAATGCACATTTTATCACTTTTACGACGACAAGAGGCTATAGCATATATATTCATACGTAGATATCTATGTACTGACAATCTGTCAGTCTGACAGTCTGACTTTCAGATCATACGCAGTGTTGGAACAAAGAAAGAAAGTCACGTTGCCGCGCCTTTTCTGACACACGTAGCAGGCATCCGTCCGAGCTGTCGACGAGTTGGAGAGCACCAGCGCCATATTCAGAAGTATCGACACTTCAGATCGAACGAATCGCCATATAAATTGTATTTTACGGGCGGATATGCAGACGCAAAGAGATGTTGATGAGCTCACTATGCAAATAAAGGTATGGGACTACAAGCTCGGACTTTAGCCATAACGTCGTAAGATCGCGACAGGATCCCGGCCGTATTCGCGGCTCCGGTTTTATACAATTCCCTCCCCAAAGACCGTTCATGTCTCCTGTGATTCTACAACCACCTACAGTTTGTGTAAGTACTAGCTTTCACACGTGTGTTCCCACTTTCACTAAATATTTGTGATACCAGCAGGCCATACCAATAGCTCAAATGGGCCATAGTACTATCTCTTCCGTATCAAACATAGAGAGTTATCAAAGCGCGGAGTATCATAGGACAAATGCGAGTAGCGTGGAGATAAGTTCAGGGGTTTCGCGGAAAACAAGCACAGTCCAACCTACTGGTCGAACGTTGGATAGCACTACTTACAAGCGCAACGCATCGTTGCATACTGCACAAGAATCACATGATGCAGTCATTTCTTCAAAGATGACAAAATCCCAAGCGAAACGGAATCGAAAGAAAATGAGGGAGATAGCAAAGGTGTGACGCACGCAGTTGCACGGTTTTCAAAAGTCGTACGCGCACGAGCTTCCACATAACATACTGTGAAGGTATATTAAATACTAGTACTCAATGATGTTATTCTATCATCTATCGATCTGAGCGTTCTTAACTGCTGATTAAGTGCGTGAACGAACGCACAAAGTGACTCTGGGCTTTCGTGCATGGCCAGCTAAAATGTGGTCAGAAATGATACAGCAGAAAATAGCTTTTTAAATCATACCGTCGCATCTGTATCCACTCTACCTCTCATTTCGTGCATCTTTCTGCATATCGCTTTGATCTGTACGCTCAAATCCTCAGCATAGCAGAGAAGATCCTCACTGTGATCAAGCTGAGAGGAACTCGTAGGTCGGCTAACAGAAAGATCGAAAAAGTCGTGATGATGGAATCGTAAATGACATTAAAGCATACCTCCCTAACTCTTCCGTCTCGATTTCGAGATTGTCAAGTGCTGACTCTAACTCAAGCTGATGATTTTCCAACATATCTAACTGAAAGCTTGTTCGGTATTGCATGGCAGATAGTGAGCATAGATCAGCCTAGGGAACGCACTCAGTTTTGATCGAAGAAAAGAATGGAGTGTTACCTGAACAGTTCCGATCACAGAGCGCTGGGCCGCAAGAGTTCCGTCCAAAGCACTGACGTGTTTTGCAAGTGAAGAAAAAGTGGCCTGCAGTTAAAGTAACTTTATCAAGCTGTTTTTTACGCAGACCAAGATGTTCATACATTAGTTTCTTTCAGATCGTTGCACCAGGCACTAATAATTTTTGTATGAAGTACATCATCCATATTCCTTCTTCGCGATGTACCGCGATGCGCTTTTGGGCAACGCCGAAACCACCTTGACAAATGCAGAATGATTTCGTGATTTTCTGTACAACAGTACAAGGAGGACATCGTGCAATAGATTCTCATCGACAAGCCACTATACGCATGATACGGTGATAGCGCGGTAGCAATTTATTATATCGCGTGAAGATATAAATACATTATATTGATATATAGCGTGAACTTATACAAATGTGTGGATACGCCCGTATCCATACGCATATTATTTTTGGGTATACTTGTTAGATACATGTGTAACAAGATATGCATGGATACCGTCGTATGTTTTGGACAAGATTACACTGAATCTGGAATCCTGGAACGAGGAACGCGCAGCTCTCTTGTAGAAATCCTCTCGCACCCCGCGTACTTCGACGCACGCCGACCCCAACGATAACGACAACACAGATGGCGATTTGCGCTTCCCAACTTCGATCAACTTCGCTCGCCCGAATTGAGACGCGCAGTACGCGCAAGCACGGTACGATCGCTTTGTTATCTTTCGCGATCTCAACTTCGCGCCGATATCCAGTTAGATAGACTGTACCCATACTTGTCGAGACATCACGCCGCAGGGTGTACAATTAATGAGTAGAAATATCTTGTTCAACTATGCGTACATGAACTCACGTGTGGCTTGACCGCTCGCGATAAACAGGCACGACTACGATCGTGAAATCGGTATCTTGCAAGTCTTCCGATGTGCAAGCTACCGCGGTGAAATCAAAGTCCACGTAAGTCGTAATTCAGTTTTTCTCGATTAAAACATAAGTAGCTTTTTCAGGTTCGAGAGCGCAAAGCTTTCTGCGAGCGCTGTCGCTTCGACCGCTATCGTGAGTGCACTTTCTTCCCCTTTGGCAGCCGAGGCCGCCATCACTCCTTCCTTGAAGAATACGCTTCTTTCAGTCCTTGCCGGAGGAGTAGTTCTGGGCGCCATCGCCGCGGCTGTCATTGGAGTCTCATCTTTCGACAAAGTGACTCGTAAGTAAGTAAGTAAGTACATAAGTAAGGTCTGTCGCAACGTCAAACTACTATAAGTTTCTCTCGTACAGAACCACTAGAGGAACTGTTATTGGCGCCCATAGACCGCGATTTAATTTAATGTTAATCGCGCGCTTCATATCACATGACATATCTTTCTAAATCTCCCATCGAATATGAGCACGCGGTAGTGGTCACATTTGCTATACTGAAGCATACACGTGTACACTCAAAAAGACGTGATCCTGTGATACAAGCATTTCTAATCATTACACTCAACTACTAGGCTGTACACGGGTAAGATTGATTGAATCGGATTGCTCGTACAAATCCAGGATCCTATTTCCAATGGCCTCTGACACATGTGGATTAACGTGTACCGCCTCCCACCAGTTTTGTGGGAGTTCGAATTTGGAACTCAAAAATTTTGTTGCTAATTGAAAAGATGGAAAGTCAGATGAACGTGAACTAGTATGCATCATCATAGCTATGTGCTATTACCTAGATATACAACTGCTTCAGCTGTGTGTTTGGCGTCATATTCTAAGCATAGAGTTGTCCGTAAACTAATGAAAACTGTCAGAACTACCTCGAACGAATAGCACTACATGAATATCACCTATCATTTGCAAAGTTCCAAGAAACTTGAGCAAGATCCCGGGTACAATCATCTTCGATTAGCCCAACATGACTCATACTTTTTATCACGAAAAGTAAATGCTTGTAGGGATGTTCAACATTGAAGTCAAAACCAAGACGGTGAAGAAGTGAACGTTCAGCACGCAATATTCGTTCTCGTAGACGATCCTGGGAGCCCTGTATTGATCGCCAAACCATGACGAAATTGAATAAACAAAATCCAATGTGTTGAACTATACCTGTTGTGTGACTGACGTTCCTGTGGATGCGCTCAGTTTTCTTTGTTGTAGTGTGTGAAGGGTGTGGGCCAAATCGTTCAGAGGTTTGGGGGTTTCTTCAACCTTACCGGCCAAAAAGAGACACGCTGTCGCAATTTCCTGTACATCAAAGTCAGTATGTTGACGGTTTTAAGTGAAATAAATCACATACGACTGGGTCGAAATCGACAATAGGAGATTGTGGAGGAGCTTCCATAGCAAAATATCTATGACAGAATACAGCAGCAGTCGCAATTGTGAGTTGGGGACTGGTGTTCAAACATAAATTCGGCAGCGTATATACATATAGCTTGCGTAGACTTACACTTTGAGCTTCATCCCAGCATCTTTGAGGAAGTCACAGTAAACCCACCTTCGATGTTTCTCTTTTTCAAAGTTTGAAGAAGACATCGAAACACCTATGAGTCGAGGTCCAGTTTGATAATCGTTTGAGCGCAGTCCAATCACTCGGCAACGCTTAGTGCGACGAGACTTCAACTGGTTCAGTAATAGCTTTAGACTGTTGTAAGGAACAGTCTAGTCGTGGTTCGTCCAGTTGCGGAAGAGTGCTTGCCAAGAAGTCAGTTTTTGACCCGGAAACCGCATTTAACCAGTGTTGTCAATATATGATTAGGCGCGTAGACTCGTTTGATTGATCGATCAATTTTGACTCATTTGACTCACTTTTCGCCCCGCGAGTCAAATATTGAGAACACTATATCGGGATGATTTAAAAGGATGTTGCAAACGTTTGCAGTTTTATACAGTGCAAAATCTCAAGGCAATACGAGGTGGCCCGTCAAACCGTCGACACATTTTTTGCGTCGCGTGCGTCGCCGAACGCAGCAGCACACACACGAGTATCGTGCCAGAATTCCACGCGTGCACTCAAATGGAAGACACGATCCTCGTGCGATGTAAACGCGGGACGGACGCCAAAGTTATAATTAATTTTGTAGAAGATAGAGGCCTGAATTTACACGGGAGCAGTACAACCACACACACACGTGCCTCTAGAGAAGAGACTATGTTAGGAACGGACGCGCAAGGAGCAACGATAGAAGGAAACGCCATAACACATAGTTCACAAACACAAGGTTGTGAACTATGGGGTATGGTTGATCAAGGACGCATGATAAAAATTGGTGACGTGGCCACGTTGTTAGAAATCGACTGTGACGAAGCAAGTACAAAATCAAGGTAAGTTTCTGGTTCAACTAGTAAGTCTGAATGATATATGTATATTCGACAAGGGTATATAGCGGTTGTGAAGTGGGTGAGAATGGCGTAGTGCAATTAGAAGTAAGTTACGTAGATATTACATCGAGTGGTATATTAAAGATGCGTTCCAACAGGTGGAAGTGCTTGCCCTTGCAACAAATAGTGGATCTAGTGGTGTTACTCAGACAGAGTACATAGCAGAGCTTTGCGATTGTTGAAATTCATGAGCAATTGTTGTGCAGAACTTATTATGTTCATTGAGCGTTTGAACCATGAGGCATCGAATGCTGGGTCGGTAGATTTTTGCAGAATTGAGAGTAATATGAGCGGACGTTTGCTTTGTGTTTGAAACCACTGTTGTGTTGTTTGCGCACAGATGCAGAGTCGTGTGTGAGGTGGGCGTCGCAATAATCTTCAATATATGTGAAATAATGAATACTCAATGCACGAATTAAACTCACCACAGTAGTATCTTGGCATCTTTGTCGGGGTGGTTTTAACACCAATAGTCCTGCAAGCTAAACGAGTCCTGCCGTGTTAAAGCCAACTTTACGTATGTCGAATGTCTACTTCACGGACGCGAGCCAACGGCAACTTTTAGCACTATGCTATTTCAAGCGAACGTTGATCAGGCGTGACACCGGGGTGGGTACCGAGAGGTGAGTACACGAGTACGGACCTCGTGGAGTGACGCAGTTCAACTGTACACAGTACACTCGCAAGTTTTTTTATTACACTTTTTCAATATTGGGGTGACTAAGAGTAGCACTTCATAACTCGGGCATAACTCGTACTTTATGCCCGAGTTATCAAAATGACTCTTAGTGCAGAGCGCCTCATAACTTTTAGACACGAGTTATGCGAAAATGACCAAGAGCTAATTTTCATAACTCCTTCATAACTCGGGCGCTTTGACGAGTCATGAACTAACTGCCTTAAATAGGCGGATTTTTGTTGACCGCCAGACGAGTTTTTCTAGCCATTTGACCAATTGTAACTCGAGAACGACCCCCTAGCGATACACATTTAATCTGTCAAATGGCTCAAAAACACTCGTCTGGTGGGCAACAAAAATGCGCCTATGTAAGCAGGTAAGGCATTCCCTATGACTGGTCTAGTTCTATAGTTGAAAAGCAAATCTTACGATGATTCTCTGAAATATTTTGTAGGGATAGTGATACGAACCTCCACGAAAGGTTGTGCGGTGACATTTTAAAGCGTAGAAAAAACATTTTAGGACTGGAAAGCACACGACAAGCCGGCACGTTATGAGAGCGTTCAACAAATGCGGTCCACAGCTAGTATTTTCACACTCGACTCAACGTTGGCACCAGCTTCCAAGTGATAAACTTGGAAATCGGCAGCGCGTTCTTACTCGGATGAGAGTCACAAGCGTTGAACTTCGTTCGCGAGAAGTAACTAGGGAAAATTTTGCTCAATTCGGACAGGTATGACGACACTTCATACACTGTAACATGAATTTAAAGTGTGCGCCGAAGTTAGTAATGTGGCAAGAAGACGGTGTGCTGTATTCCGAGGAAAAGGTACGCGAATGTAGTACGACGTGTACCTTCTGATATGAATCAACTAGGAAGCCAGACTAGATATCGCTTCTGGTCAGCCAAGACTCTACATTATGCGACTCAGAAATAACTCAGATAAAGAGATAAATTTCACAGAAATGAACTTTCACGCAAATTCAACCCAAACACTTGGCTCGCTTAAGGACGATTATTGGTGAGAAGCAACTAGTACTTTTATTCTATGAGATTTCACTATTTTTCAGGTATCTAGCGGTAGCTTCAGCTACATTCTCCGAAGAGGATTTTCCACAGCTTGACTCTATTCAAGCTTTTCGTATTCCAGGTATCGGACAAGAAGTACCTTTCGGTTCTAATAGATAAGCTCCATCAATTTGTTTTCAGGTACCACGTTTGTTAATTTGAATAAAGGCACATGGCACGCTGGGCCTTTGTTCTTGGTACGTTAACTCAAGCTTTGCGTCATAGTAGAAGGGCAACAAGTGCGAAAGTATTTTTTTCACACTTGAACTGATGGTTTCCAGCAGGGTGAAAGAGATTTTCTCAATCTGGAGCTTACCGACACGAATGTGACGGATCGTTTTTGTCACCACTACTCGCAAGAAGGCGTGAAGTTCACTGTCTTATGATTTCTATCACAAGTCAACTACAAATCTGTGGGTATTATCGTGGTGACCTCGAGATTGTTCGTTATTTCAATGGAGGACATGAGATTTAGCCACGCCCAGGACATGATATCGAAATCAACGAATTTTTAGCATAAAATCGAAAAAAAAGCACAATATTTAGTTAGCCATAAATATTAATTAATCCATTTGCTGCTCGCTCGTGCTTTCTAGGGGTGTGCACTAGTAGCCACTACTGACATACGTGGCGTTCATGTAGATTTGTTCTAAATCGCTATATAGTAATCGGCTATACCGGTACCTGGTATATATTTAAAAAGAACATGTTCTGAAAATGTTGTCCATCGAAAATCTATATCCCAAAGGCGACCACCTTTCACGCGCGCTAAAAAGAAAATAGTCGCCGTCGACTCGGCTTTCGTCCCACTCGCAAAACATTCCTCAAGTCGGATCCGAGCGGATCTGGTGGAAGAGTGTCAGAGAAATTCGACAACGTGAACTCATGGACGTCGCGGCAACATATCACGCAATCATCCGCGAGGTGATGAAGAATGTCGCGGTAGGTTCAGGGTGTAAACGGCTTTCTCTTGAACACATTAACTGAAAGCGTGCCAAGGCAGAATTTAACGCTGAACATGTGAATCACGCTGTACTTCTTGAGCTTGAAAAGGTTGATATTCTTACCATACATATATTAATCCAGTCTAACTTGAGGATTGAAATAGTCGTGGGAGGACAAGTTGATGGATTCAGGGGTACTGAACTCACCATCGAACTTAGAAGATCTTAATGTTCGCCCTGAAGTGTGTCAAATGTGATCAGGATGTTAACGAGCTAAAATATTTCATAGACTGATTCATTGAATGACAAGGATACTGGAAGCACGGGACATTCCTTACTGGGACAGGTGATAAAGGTGATTCTGTGACACGTGTTGATCTATATTGTTGTATTTCAGGGAATAAAAGAAGATAGCTCAAAAAAGAGGAAGGTAAGACGTGCATCTAAGCCACGCCTTAAATGTGTTATTCTGAAGCACCCAAAAGCGACACGACAATGATCCTGCACAAGTTCAAGTGGATTCCAGTGTATTGAGTTCTGATAGTGAGAACGACAACTCAGGTGTGCCGCGCTGTTGGACAAACTGTTATTGCGTATAACTTCGACTTTGTAGAAGCTGAGCCAGTGACATCTCATCTAGTTTTAACCCAGTTCGAAAACGTCGGACGGACGAAAAATAAGTGGAAGTGCAACTTCAAAGACGGAATAATGTTACTAAACGGCTCGGAGTACATGTTTGGTAAAGGAAATGCAGAATTTCTTTGGTAAAGTCTTTGATTTAATCTGGACTAATACACGCAGAAGTTTTAATTTTCTTGATTCCTTGCGAAGATTTCTGCCCGCAATCGAGGTGTCCAACTAGAACGACAGAAGCTGTTGCTGCAAGGCCAGCTCCCCTGACAATGAGTCGATAGAAGCTTCACTTAATGAACTGAAGTCCTTCGATGCACCGCCGATCAAAACATCAAGTAAACATGATTTGATGTGAGAAACTGACAGAAACTGGTACATGCGCTTGCCGTTTGATTTGCTAGATCCAAGGTATAGTCGTTCAAAAGTTGGTTGATGGTAAACGTTTTCAAACCCGCTTCCTCGATCTTCAAGCAATGATGCGTTACTCTTGAGTAGTGCTTCACGAACGTATGATATATTCGGATAAGTGTCTCGCATATGCTTCGTCCTTGATATTTCTAAATGTGTTTCGAAGAGTTCTCTATCAATAGTGGCAATTTCGTTTTTCAGAGCTGTAGACTCTTCAAATACAGAGTCGTAAAACGATTCTTTTTCTAACAGGCGCTCCGAGCGGATGGTTTTATTCACTAAGTTTAGTCAGTTTCGATAGCACTGAGATTATTTCGAATATCTAAACGCACTCGATGCAACGTGTAAACTATCCTCTGATTCCTTCAAGTGCTCCTAGAAAATATAGGCTGTAGTAACATTCAAACAGCACTAATGCACTCACCTGAATAATCTGTAACGTGGCCATGAGCGCGTCGCGGTAGTCTGCCATTGCTTTCGCTCCAACTGAAGAGTGATAACGATAAGTGTGGAAGAAATTGGGGACCCCAAGTAGTGCTCACCAAGTATCAAAGAGTACTTCTTTGGTACATCTAAAGAAAACAAACGTGTACATTTGATATAAACTACAACGACATATTCAAGGTAGGCATTTGATCGAATAATAGAATTGTGAACACATAACTCGAATAACTCAACCATTTAGCAAATGAATGCAATCTGCGATGATTAACTATAAACATCAGAACATGCATTTTTTGAAGCAGCGAACGAGTCCCGTTCACTTCCTTCACCAGCTTTTGTTGAAAGAAGCGCGAAAAATTACTTAATGAAAACACTATATTTCAAACGTGTTTTGACCAGAGATCCTTCCGAGCGCACGCAGTAGCTACGTTTCAAAACTTTGTCTGCGCAGCTTTAGTATACTAGTACAGATGCCAAAGTGTGTTAGTTTCGCACAGGTCCATAGGGCGGCAGTCCAATCTGATTACCCACAGCTAGTAAGCATGCGATACTCTATGTGAGAGAGAGGTGCTGAAGATTTTGCACGTAGGTAACCAATTTAAAATATCGGCACGATGACAGCACGTTAAAGATCAAAGTGGTGTCTCAACAGGTAAGCATTTCACGCGCACAGGTACCTGAGTTCGACGTAACGAATACTTTCAATAGAAAGAGCTCTCCTACAGCACCAGAACTGCTAGTGAAGCTCGAAAGCTAGTTCAATTGGCAACGTCACCATTGAAATCTAGTTGATTGCACAAAATCGTAAACGAGTTACAGAAATACAATCAAGTTTTTCGAACTTGTACGCAATAGTAATACTGCGTGTAAGCAGGACAGTGAACGTGGTGAGAATGACATGACAACGCATTAGGCAATAGAAGTAGTTACACGTGTAGCAGGCGCTACGCTATCGATGAACAACGAGGTAAAGAGGTCCATGAAGCCATTCACCTCCTCTAAAAATATAATCAATATGTAAACCAAGAACGTCAGCGGTTTATGTTTAATCTCCGAACTCGCAACACAATCCCTAAGAACTCACTACCGTCCATATTATCTACAGCTTGCTCGCATTCAGAACTACGAAGAACGTGTTAATATTAAGTACGGTGATCCAAGCATGTTTCGAACGATTTACCTCGAACGATACCTGATGACACCGACGTTATATCGGCCCACTTTCTTTAATTCGACACCCACAGTGTCACCGAAGACTTCGAAAAGGGTTCTTAGCTGCACTTCCGTGACGCTATCAGGTAAATGAGTTATCTGCAACGCACTTTCTGCCATTCGTACGCCGAATGTAAACCGCACTTTGGACAAAGGCGACGTCGTGAGTGCCACTAACGTTGTTGACCGGCGTGTCGTACCTCCTTGAAGATCTCAGTAGTGAAGGAGGTATCGACGCAATGTATTGTGATATTTGACCGTACATGACTGCATGACTGTATGACTCGTCAGCCGCGTAGGGACTCTCTAAAGCTGCGACATATAAATTTTCCCCTACTTGCGCGTCAGAAAAAATACGTAAAAATGAAAACGCCATATTGAGTAACCTTAAGAACTGCAAGAACTTTTTTAGAAATTTTAACATGTATTTAATACCAATATCGATCGTTATTGAGTATTTTATGTGTATCCAGAAACGTATTTTGGTGAAAAGCGGGTTTTCACCAAAATACGTTTCTGGCATGAGGGTTCACCTTACTCGTCGCCCCGTTGGAAACATGCGACGCTCGTGCAAAAGTCTAGCCAGTGCGCTACAACGTGCTGTCCCTCGCGCGTCTCGTTCTCATGAAGAATCAGCTCTTGCCCTCGCAAATCGGATGAACGCCACTCTGAGCTGCCGTAGTGCCGTTGCCGCGATTAACACGCGTTGGTTTGCTGCGAATCCGGCCCACGGCGCCGTAACGCAAGTCATCGGAGCCGTTGTGGATGTAAAATTTGAAGGTGAATTACCACCAATCCTGAGCGCGCTCGAGGTTCAAGGTCATGAAATTCGCCTGGTTCTGGAAGTCGCACAACATTTGGGTGAAAACACGGTCCGAACGATCGCGATGGATACCACCGAGGGTCTCGTTCGAGGACAGCGAGTCCTAAACATCGGTTCGCCGATTCAGGTACGATTGCTACAAGTAAAGTACAACGATATATCGCTTTCGTCGTATGATTCTTGCGTACTCTAAGTGTTCTGACCTGATCTTAAAACGCACGTAGATTCCGGTGGGTCGATCCACTCTTGGTCGGATCATGAATGTCATTGGTGAGCCTATCGATGAATGTGGGCCAATAGGTACGTCACAGTCTATTCGCACGTCGGGTGCATCTCGATTACATATCTCGCCTTGGTTCTGCTACTGACTTCTTATTGTAGCGGCGGAATCAACGCTCGCGATTCACCGTGAGGCGCCGCCTTTCGTTGATCAGTCTACTGAAATGGAAATGCTTGTCACTGGAATTAAGGTATTGCCATCGTTTATGAATCGCGTTCTGATTTGACTTCGATTTTAGGTCGTCGACTTGCTTGCCCCATATCAGAAAGGGGGGAAAATTGGTCTTTTCGGTGGTGCTGGCGTCGGCAAGACAGTTTTCATCATGGAGCTCATCAACAATATTGCCAAAGGCCACGGTGAGTGTCTGAAAATTCCTCGATATCATTGGATCTAACGATGTGTTAAGGTGGTTTTTCGGTGTTTGCTGGTGTTGGTGAACGAACACGCGAAGGAAACGACTTGTATCACGAGATGATCGAAGGTGGCGTGATCAAGCTTGGAGATCAAGCCAAAGATTCTAAGTGTACTCTAGTGTACGGTCAAATGAACGAACCTCCCGGAGCGCGGGCACGTGTTGGCCTCACTGGACTTACAGTTGCTGAGTATTTCCGTGACTTTGAGGGTCAAGATGTACTTTTCTTTGTTGACAATATTTTCCGCTTTACGCAAGCGAACTCCGAAGTATCTGCGTTACTTGGTCGCATTCCATCTGCTGTTGGTTACCAACCCACACTTGCGACAGATCTTGGGGGTCTACAAGAGCGCATCACTACGACTACCAAGGGCTCCATCACTTCGGTGCAGGCTATCTACGTGCCCGCTGACGACTTGACGGATCCCGCTCCAGCCACGACGTTTGCCCATCTTGACGCGACCACTGTGCTTTCACGATCTATTGCCGAAATCGGTATTTACCCGGCCGTTGATCCTCTTGATTCCACGTCACGAATGCTTTCACCGCTGGCGTTAGGTGACGAACATTATGAAACTGCTCGTGGAGTTCAAAAGATCCTTCAAGACTACAAGAACCTCCAAGATATCATTGCCATTCTTGGAATGGATGAACTATCTGAAGATGACAAGCTTACAGTTTCAAGAGCTCGCAAGGTTCAACGATTCCTATCGCAACCGTTCCATGTCGCCGAAGTGTTTACAGGAAGCCCAGGTAAGTATGTTGATCTCAAGGATACTATTTCTGGCTTTAAAGGTTTGATTGGTGGAAACTATGACGACCTGCCTGAAATGGCATTTTATATGGTTGGTGATATGAATGAAGCAGTATCGAAAGCAGACCAACTGGCGAAACAAGTAGCATGAGAAAAGCACTTTACTTGGGGCATTTGGTGCACTCCCTTGCTCCCTCAGTGCAGTATTTTGTAATAAGTTGAAAGAATTCACTTAAAAATTTCAAATGACGTTTGTTGACATTAACATACTTAAGCTAAACATATCACATGTCAAAATACTTGTAAGACTGAACCTAAACGCAACAGTGTCAACTCAAGAAATTTGATTCTTCTATTTCTGTCAGCATCCGAGCTTCTATTGGATTTACTTCGCATTCTCGATTGAGATTGCAGAGCAGTTGACCTATCTTCTTTCAGTTCCCTGAGCAGGCGCATATTCACATTTGACATAGTTTGTATTATCTCTTTCTCAACAACACTTTCAACCTCCAGGCAACTAACTCTCCACAAATAATTTGTTCGAGAAGGTGCATGGTCATGCGTTCGTGCAACTTCTTGCATTCGCACATAGCCACACTTCAGTAGTTTATAGAGCAGATCTCTAGTATCCTTGATGGGCACCATCGATAATTCGGCAATTTGTTTCTGCTCAAGCTGAAAGTTGAGTAGAACTCTGAAAATCCGGAGAGCCTGGCAACCAAGACGGGATCTGATTACTGCTTCAATAAGCTTTTGGCGATGAGCCGTAGCTGATCTACAACTTCGATCTCGTGCCCGATTCTCCACATCTATTTCGTGTTCTAATTTTGATACGTTGACTCGCCAGAAATGACTTTCATCTAATATATCAGGCAGGGGCCCTTCAATATGCGAATTTCTGACTCCACTACATGCATTCGCGGTATTGATACGTGAGTAGTCTGGCATTAAGCTACAATCAACTGATTGCGTGCTACTTTGCTGTGACCCACCCGCCTGGCCGCCATCATGGATCAAGTTCTCCGCGGCGAGCTCCTTGAAGGCCTTACGGAGAGAAACAGTTTCCAAGCGTCCGCCACTCGCGTGATTGGATTGCTGTGAGATAATTAGCATTTGTTCAAACGAAATCGCACCGTGTATCAATAAATTGAAAATAATAAAATGGTGCTCTTTCGTGAACCTACTCTGGATGTACTGCAAATAACGTGAAAACCGATTTCTGCGTTTTATGCTGACCAAATCAACACTGTATGTGGTAAGTGGCTTAGAGCGGCTAGCTTGCACCAAGTTGGATGTAGCTGATACGCAGTCATGTTTCACCAACACATACATGATCAGACCACATACGCGCTTCTGAACACCGGAAGCGTCAACTATTTGCTCAAGTGTTAAGCTTTCTCTACGACAGACGGCATCAAATACTCTCCGGGCCAGCGGTCCAAACGCTTCGTGAATCAACTCAAGGGTGTGAGAAACATCCTTCTGAGAGCGTGCGCGGGATATTTCACTCGCCATGACCAGTTATATTTTAGCTATATGGTACTAGCACGCATGATGGCGGCGGGATGTTTTGTTCGGTAAAAGTCTTAGGCCAAATATTTTTTACGAATTTAACGCCACGGGCTCGAATCGATACTATGGGCAGAATGTAACATGAGACGGATTATACTAAATGAACACGAGTTTCAGTTTATTTTATTTGTATTAGTGTTGACTTGATCCATATATTAATCCACATTGCTTTGTGTGTCTGTAATATGTGAAAAGTGCGTTTTACATCATCGTTTTGACAACACAGAGATGACGCGAGGGCCTGCCATAGCCGCCAGAAGCAACCGTTCGTCCGGTGGAACGGCCCTTGCAGGAAAGTCGTAGAGGGCTAGTCCGCGACCACAGCATTAGTACAGTGACAAATATAGAGTCGAATGCGTCCTCCAGTGCGAGGTGGACGCGGCGGCTCAGGACGAGGCGGACCGCGGTCACCGGGTTTCGCAGGGCGCGGTAGAGGACGCGGTGGTCAATTTCGCGACGAAGGCCCACCGGCCACTGTAGTTGGTGAGTACAATATCTTTCGATATGCCCTTTTTTTCACAGAACCAAGAGGTCGGCACGTTTATGCACGCTTGTGAGGGAGAAATAGTATGCAAATTAACAAGTCCAAAGGTGACACTTGTACGCTACGTACACTTTACCAGAGAAATAACGATGTTTAAGATACCGTACTTCAATGGTCAAATTTATCTCGAGAATAAAACTCAGGTTCGCGCGATTCGCATGTTTACAATCTTAACTGAACACTCTATCAGATAGGCAAAGTTGAAGAGATTTTTGGAGCAGTGAGCGAAGTCGTAAAATACTTCTACTTTTTTCAACCACTTACTTCATGACAAGTGTCTAGATGTTTACTATCAAATTACTTGACGGAATCGATGCCAAATCTTACTCGAAGGGTCTGTGACTACTAATATTTCTACGTTAAACAATCACACATTTTTTCCAGGTTCAACTTTTCACATTAATCCAGATAAGCTTCTACCAATCGAGCGTTTCACAGCGCCATCTAGGTGAGCAATGAGTGTATCTTGATGTTAATTTGAGCCCATTTCTTATGTTAGTGCTCAATCAAAAAATGCCCGAGGTGGTGGACGAGGACGTGGTGGACCAGCACGGGGACGGGGAAGAGGGGGCAGGGGCGCTCGAAGCGGACGAGGGCGATATTAAATAACAAGATGCTTTTCATACAATTTTCTACCATAAAAAGTGGTCAGCTACCACAATGTGGCTATATTCCACCATACATTCCCTCTATGCTGGGGATTCAGTCTTTTTCACAACGGGAAGTGCTTCTCTATGGCTCCTTGGCTAGTCTTCAATTTTCCTTATGAATCTGTGTAACAAATAAGATCAAATATTTCTACGAAAGTAAGCAGTTAACGCACCTTAAAACCAAATATTTTGGGTTCGTATTTCGTTTCTGAGCGCTTTTCCACCTTGAGGTGACCAAAGCTCATGAGAAAAAGGTGCGGAAAAGTTGTACCAAAGTAAGCACCATCGGTATTTCCTTGATATTTACTTCTAGGGAAGTATATGTCCTATACATAAAATTCGATATTGCGTTAAGTTCGCGTGATCGTAACGTACCTTGCAAGTAGGGCAGAATATTTTCACTGTCGAGGTTCTGAAGATATCGGAAGTCCCAACTGGTAGACAAGGTGTATTCGCGCACAAGAATCGAGGGCATCGACCGAAATGGCTCTGTTTGTACTTTTCTAGCATTAATGACATGCCTCTGTGTGTCAGAATATATCTAGAATGAATGAGTCCGTATAGCATTTCAGCAGCTGACTCAACCAACTCTTGTTGTTGCTCAGAGAGATCACTCACGTTCCCTCTGTCGATATCGAGGATTACATCCAAAGCGTAATCATAGTAAGGTACGCTACTACTCAATCCGCTCAAATTGAAATCATCTTGAATATACTCTTCCTCGACCTCACAAAACATCTCGTTTCCTCTCAGTGAGCAGAACCAAGAAATCCACGACTGCTCAACATCTTCTAGGGAGTCGTCATACGGCGAATCATCGTCGCTAGAAGAGGCAGTCTCTTCGGAGGCATGTGTGCTCTTTCTTGATTTAGAATCCATGCAACTGCTTCAACGCATCCGTTGCTTTGACGCGCACTACACTATTTTGAACGACCACGTTCTTTTTTTCTCAGGCGTGAGTCACCCGTCCTGTTCGAGCAGTAAATGCGACTACATCCATTAAATTTTCAGCTCATATTATTGTCATTTCAGAGCATAATTAATTTTATATCATCCGTCGCCATAATAACATTCGGAGTAAAAACAACAGCTCGCCAACGGATCGCGCGTGTGTCGTGCACACTACACACTAAACAAAGTGTCTCGTCAATAATCCTTTTTAGAACAGCGCATAGACGCCGAACTTCAGTACTCTACAAAGCGTCATGTTTCGGAACCAGTATGATCAGGTGATAAGTGTTCAGGTTGTGTGTTGCGCGGATTTAAAGAAATTTCTTCTTCTCAGGACATGCTAACTTGGAGCCCTCAAGGCAGGCTTCATCAAATTGAGTGTGAGTACCAGCCTACTCATCTTCTCTTAAGTAAATCTTCATCTGAGCTACTTTTACAGATGCTATGGAAGCCGTCAAACAGGGTAGTACAGTCGTTGCGTGTGGGGTGAGTCGTTGCTGGTTTTAGTTTGAAGCACGTTCTATATTGATTATATGCACAAAGAATACCAAAAATGTCGTCCTCGCTGCGTTGAAACGTAAGCAATCGCAATTATCTTCCGTTCAAGAGAAAATATTTGCCATAAACTCTCAAGGAGGTGTTGCCATCTCAGGTCTCTCTACCGACGGCGCGAGGCTTGTAAAGCTCCTTCGTGATGAAAGTGTTCGGGAAGAATTCGTTTATGATCGCGTAACTACGCCCAGTAGACTGGCAGTAGCTGTATCAGATGCGTCACAGGTATATGAGTTCATATCCAACACAGGAGAAAAAATTTACACGCGACATTACAGCTCACAACGCAAAGGTCATCCAGCAGACCTTTTGGCGTCGGATTAGTACTCGTTGGCAAAAGCGCTAACGCAGAATGTCAAATTTTTCAAACTTGTCCAAGTGGTATCCTTTGCCAGATGCGATGCACAGCTATAGGTGACACGCATATGTATTCATATACCGTACTTAGTTCTGACGATTCGCATTTATCAGGAGCCAGAGCACAGTCTGCACGAACTTTCTTTGAAAGACATATCGAAGACTTAAGTAACGCCAATTTAGACGAGGTATGCTAATTTATTTGTTTTCTATGGATATCTGAGGCGAACTGCTTAAGCTCATAACGATGGTGTTGAAGGCCCTGAGTGAAACGTGTTTAGATGGTAAATTGTCTGCCGATGGTTGCGAGGTCGCTACGCTTGGAGAAAATCCATTTGCCATAAAAAGTACAGTAGAAATAGAAGAGTTTTTGAAGCTACTATAATTACAATCGTTATTAATGAAAGTTTTATCTAAAGATTATTTCATGCAGTCAAGTACAGGGGTGGCGTTTTTTTCACCCTCAGCCTAACTCATTAAAACAAAAGTAAAACTAAGAATTAAAAACGAGATTTTCAAAACATAGATTTCGGTCAACTAACCTTTCTAAATCCGTGAAGATACGTTTTCAGTGGTTCAACGTAATCTTCAAACCCAAGCGTGCTCATTGCCCATAAAAGGTCATCCCCGTTTATGGTTTTGCGCTTTTCTCGCTGACACTTGTCGCTTGCCCTGCGAAGATTACGTGATTTTTGCGCACGATAAGTGACCATGATTAGTACTTACTCGCTTGTTATGAAACTAATGAACTCCGACACGCATTCCTGGACGGTTTCTTTCGCGTCTTTCGCAATTTTGGCGTTGGCTGGAAGTGTTCTTTTCATTATCCTACTTATGTTTGCGATCGGAAGGTATCGATCTTGCTCGCGTATACCACTCATGTACGTAGCTCACTACCAACTTATACTGCTAACCCAGTGTGAGTGGACGGGTTTGAGTCCTTCTCTAATCGAATCGATTTGTCGGGCTGGTGTAACTGTACCACCGATGAAATCAATTAAGTGATATCCAATCTAGACTCCTGTCGCCACATTATGAGTAATAATGGTTGAAATTATAATATCGCGTAACGTATAGCTATACATTTCCAACAAGTTGGTATAAAATACGGGAGCATATCTGAAAAGTACAATACAGAGTACATACAGAGTGTGCATACAGAGTGTGCATAGAAGTAATGTCACTCAATAGTGCATACTATGGGCGGGTTTTAACCAGACCGTTTAGCAAACGAGTTGCGGAAACGGAACCGTCGTAGCTCGCCTGTAGTGGATGCCGCGTTTTGCATGTTGGCGACTCATATACAGCTGAAAATTACACATGGCGCGCACATGCGTGCATGTTTGTATTTGAGTACTTGATCGTAAGAGACCGCGCAACCAAGATTAACGAAACCGTTGTATTTCCCGTTACAAAACTAAGTGACGCCAAATACGCCAAATAAAATGAAGCCATGGACGCTTGTACCAGGAATCGCATTCAAATACATCGATATGACAATGTGACGGCTATTTCTTCTTACGCATGAGATTGCTCATCTCTTCCCGTTTTTTCTTCGCCCGCAAGTGGGTTCCAAGCTGTGAAAATGTGAAACGAAACCCCTTGTCAGTATCCACGACGTAGTTGATAGCAGCGTGGGTATTGACGACGAGAGTAAATAACGCGAAATTCATCAAATTCGGGATGGATTCAAATATCTGCGCGCATATGGACGCGTGCGCAGCCCACGGCGACCCGTTGATCAGGCGTGACGCGGCGAGGATAATAGCGTCAAGCCCTAGTGCCAACCACTCACCTTCCGTTTCGCGAGCTTCAGCGCGCGCTTATCTCGGCCTGTTTTAAGTAGTTCAACTAGGCGCTTTTCATAAGGCGCAGACCCCGCTACGTCTCTAATGAGGCTGCGAATCATACCGACGCGCTTACCGCAACGCTGTAGGACAGAGTTAGTGAATCGAGTCGCCATGAAAATAAAGAACGTATGACTCACCCCTTTACGAGATCCCGGGCGCGGAGCAAGGGTACGTTTAGTGACCGCGTGACCTTTTTGCAAACCGACGGCGATTACGTTCGACATGTTCCGTGACAACAGTAAGCCGATTGTGTCGCTTGCGCCGCCGCGATCCACGAGGTGGAAGTCGGAGGGCTTATTCCATGCCAGTACGATCGACATTGTTAGATATTCGCACATCATTGTATTGCAATAATAGCGGGTCGAAAATAAGCTGGTTTCTTGTTTCAAATGCTCGAAAACGGCGGCAATCGCGATGACGACATGTTAGCCACAATATAAGTTAAGTATTGTTTTTATTATTCAATATCAAAATAATACAAAATACGAATGTTCATATATTATAGTTTTAAGCCATTTTAAAGTTCGATACGGACGTACGTCCGGGGTAGGAAATTTTTCAAAATTTTGAAATGACAGCCGTGCAGAGCAAAACGCAAACGTCTGGTGGAGGTCAAAGTAAACGAAAACTTAATTGACGAGGTGTGAACCTTGCGAATATAGCCGATTGAAGCGACACCCAAAGTCTTCCAATTGGATTGCGCTGATACAGTGACCGCAACTTTTTATATATCCATACAGGGATGCAAACACAGCCTTGGACAGAAAAATACCGACCACTTAGTTTGAGTGATGTTGTAGCGCATGAATTGATTATCGAGATCATCAATCGCTTCGCCAGTAGCGGAAGTTTACCTCATCTTTTATTCCATGGACCCCCTGGTACTGGGAAAACTTCAACGGTCTTAGCTCTTGCAAAGAAACTATTCGGTACAAGTTTTACCCATATGGTACTCGAGTTGAACGCGTCTGATGCACGCGGTATAGATGTGGTTCGCGACGAAATTCAGTCATTTTCTTCCACTTCCCGTCCAGCCACTGGGCGTTTCAAGCTTGTCATCATGGACGAATGCGATAGTATGACAAAAGACGCACAGTTTGCACTTCGGCGCATCATGGAAAGGTATACGCGTCATACACGATTCTGTCTTATAGGTAATTATGCATCCAAAATCATCCCCGCGTTACAAAGTAGGTGCACGAAATTTAGGTTTGCTCCAATCAATCCCGCGCTGGTAAATCAACGTTTGAGGTACATAGCCAGCGAAGAGAACATCAAAGCCACTCAAGGATCTTTGGAAGCCATACAACGGTTGGGGAACGGAGATATGAGGAAAACTCTCAATATATTTCAAAGCGTCAGCCTTGCATCGAAAGGTAATGTGGAAGAGGAGATTGTGTATGCAACAACTGGACAGTTGCACATGGAAGATATCAGTCTTCTATTGACTTGTATGCTTGAGCAAAAATTTGAAGCGTCTTTCAGCGCATTGCATACTTTGAAGCGTAAGCGAGGCTTTGCAATAGCAGATGTGATTGGTTTACTTTCAGAAGCTGTACTAAGACTACATTTAACATCAAGCGTAAGAACAGAACTCCTTCTTGGACTGGCAGAGATTGAGTATGCTTTAACTTTCACTGGCCTAGAGAAGATACAAATGCTATCACTCGTATCAATTTTCACGGCGGCTCGGGGTATTTACGTACACTGAGCACACTGTGGGCCACACGTGGCGATAGAATGACAAGGGAAGTCGTGTCAGTAAGAGATCAATTTAATTCAGTTTGTTTAGCTTTCACGACAAAAAATCCTTTCAATATATATATATATATAATCACATACTACACTAGAGAATCTAAAAGAGAAGCTCGAATGTCACACATAGCTGCACTGGAGTTTGAATTGTGCAATTGAAATATATTCTCCAACACCTAACTGCACTTTAACAACTTAATGACACGAGCGTACATTGTGCGAACCTGAATCTCTGTAGAAGTTGTGTCTAACCCGCAAAAAGCTGACCAGTCATTCACTATCAATCCTGCTCCAAGTACATCACTTCCGCGGTTTATCGTCCCGGCTACTAATGGGACCTTGTACACTATGAGTGACATAACTTTCAGAGTGCCGAACTACCATACCTGCAAAAGAGACGAAAGTTCGTCTATTTCTTGCACCGAAGCATGTGGATGCACTATGCCTCCTCTACTGGAGAATTTACAAAAGCTTCCAACAAGCACATTGCCCGCGACACTCTGCACAACCTTATAATTAAAGCCACACAAAATTTGGTAGAAGCATGTTACCTGTCGAAACACCTCAACTCCAAGAACATCTGCAATTATCTCTTCCGTCTCTTGATCGATGTCTGGATGTACCAGGGCGACATGGTCGTTGCATGCGATGCAGTTTCCAAGCGCTTCAATTAATGTGAATCCAAAATAGGATATCCAGCCCAGGAACCTCACCTGATAAGCGCTCCTCAGTGCGTTGTAAAATAACCTCGTCAGGCAGAGAATTCCGGATGTGCATGGTTTCTGCATCTTAGAGTCAATGGAAAATCGATGATATAAGCACGTGTCCACCTTGGTCAGTCGCCGACGTAGGTAGAAGGAGCCCGTGTTTATTGCCTAATAAGAGTTAAAATAAAAGTGAACAAATTTCTCCGTAAAGAATTTCTTACCAACACTCAGTCTACCGACGAGCCGAGTACCAGCCAGACTTGCCTTGATCACAGGAACTTCGTTGCTTAGTTCGGTTTCAAAGACGCTAGTAAACCCGGCTGAACTCAAATATACGGCAATCAACAGTCCGCTGACAATACCTGTAAAAGTTCTCTGAACCTCCAATCGCTGTAAGGCAGTATGCATTCGTCAAGGCTGCAAATACGCCAATATCGTTGCTGCGTTATTCTATAAGTAAAATTGATGGAAATCATCGAGCTTAGCTTACCTATTTTCAAATTGATGCCGTGTCGCCATAGCTTGCAGTAATGCGGGTGGCGGCGCACCCTGAAGAAACTACCTACTTTTGTTCCGACGATTTTTTTGCTTGAGTTTTTTATCGATGAAAACCAATTATCCTGTGCCCATTGAGTGTTGTTAGGAGGATCAGGAGAATTCAGACAGATTTTCCTCTTTTGACAAGTTTACACAGAGGTCTGTGTAATTATGTAAGAGTGTTCGTTTTATATATGCGACCCGTGAGTCGCACAGATAAAACGATGACTCGTACTTCAGCGACTTGTATCGTGACCTGAACGAGCGAATCGCTCGGAGCGACACTAAGATTCGCTGCTCCGAGTACTAAACGTTAATGCAGTTGACGAAAACAGTGCAAAACTGCGAAAGTCTACATGGTGTAGATACATCCCAGTTAATAATATTTGAGCTGCGCTCGTTATTCGCTTGCTCCAATATTCGGCGCTGGGGCGTGCGTTGAAGGTGTTTCTCAGCAATGACTTGTGTCAAGCGCCTTCGTAATGTATCATCCCGCGTGCTAGCTGGTTTAGCTACGATAGCAGCGTTAGTAAGCTTATATTCAGCCAAGCAAAGTGGTCTAGCAGCTCGGTTTGTGCCTGAATCGCCTGAAAGTTCTGGGATATTACACACTATTTCAAGCAAACCCAAAATATCTCCTTTAAGAAGTTGTGCTGAAGTGATTTTAAACTTAATCAGCGAAAAGGCTTTTTTTCACGAGTTGCGTCTACCAACTGATGGGGCATATAGATCACGCCCGGGTCATTGGTTTCATTTCAGTGAGTATCACGTTCCCATGCACGCGAAACTACGCAGAGAAGGCTTGTTACCCAAAGGTGAAGACTTTAAAACGATAGTTCTCAGGGTTCCTCAGGGAACATGGATCACAGATATGAATCCCATGACTCGACTTTACTTGGCTGCAGCATACTCTGATGGAGGCGCTAGAAATATACTTTTTGTGCCACCGGGTGTTATCAGTAAAACACAGACAGGAATGATTTTTGATGACGTGCGCCTTCTTAAACTCTCTTGGTTGTTCTCATCGTTTCAGTCACTGCAGGAGAAGTTTGTTTCAGATGCTTTGAAAGACTGCACAAAGCAGCAGGAAGCCGGTTTGCGCCTCCATCTTGATGCCAGTAACATAGGCACAAGTAATACTAAATCAACTCTACTACTTGGAGCGAATAAAGCTCCAATTTATTCCTGGTTAAGTCAACCAGAAGAAGCAGAATCGTTTCGTGAGAGCATACAAAAACTTTGCGATGCGTCACACTCAAAAGCTCTTCAGTCTTTGGTCGAGCTTCCGCCATCGTTTGCCGAAGCTCAATGTCTCCTTCATGGTGTTTCTGATAAACGACACGCTATCATTTATCAGCGAGATAGGACACGGAAATTTATTCATTTTGATGAAATGAAGGAGCGTATTGGACAAATTCTGGGTGCGCAATGGACAGTCAGCGTTATCATCCACAACGACGGTAATCCACCGTGCTTGATAGTTCAGTGTCTGACCAGGGCAGACTTGCTCATCACACCACATGGTTTCCAGTCGATGTTGAATATGTTTCTTCCGAGGAAGTCTTACATGATAGAGGTATTTCCTACGCGTTACTATTGGTCTGGTTACAAATCGTTAGGACTAGCTTGGGACGTTCAACACGCTTGGGCACAATCCGCCCCACTTACTACCCTTGCCTACACTTTAGCGTCGTTCACTACTACTGATTTCTGCATGCAAATCTTTTACTGCAGATATTTAGCTCGCAAAGGAAATGTTCTCATGGATGAGACGGGTCTTGCTCAGATTCAAAGAGTTAGAAACATAATCGAAAATATAGAGGAAACTACAGCAATCGAGCTGTCGGGTGTGATCGAGCGAGAGCAGTGTCTTCGCGAGTGCGGCCATGACTCAAAATGTGCGTCTTTCTTTTTCCAATCGCACAATTTGTCTTCTTCGAGGTGTATTTTTAGGCAGGATCCGCTACAAGGTGAAAATGGTGACGACCAAGTAGGAACTGGGGTGAACAACAAACGCTGCTGGTCTCCGGGTTGTAAACGATAATAGAGCTCACTACCCCCAACAAAAGCTCGGGCTTTATCCAAACTCATTCCTTCCATTCGAGGAACAGCTATGTGTCGACGCACTCCCTGACATCTGACCGTTCACAACCCAAACGGACCGAGGGACTCTTGCACACGAAACTCCAAAACACGCCAAAAACACAAAATGGCGCACATTTTAATCCACCGCGCCGTCAAGTCGACGTCAAATCTCACGAAACTTCGTCAGATGACAGAAAACATATAGTATCACTCGATCACGTTGAAAAGTCTCACAAATAACGCGTTGTCGCGCACGTCGCGTCAAGAATGTCACGTTCAATACCTACTTGCCGAGTCATCATTGGTCAAACGGGTTCACAAAGTCGATCGGACATGTGGCGCGTTTAGGTCCTTATTTAAGGTGATTTCCCGGACTGCGAGTCTGCGAGTTGTGCCCAAAAATGTTACGACGGTTGGTTGAAATGACATGCATCGATTAAGGTTAAGCGCCTTTGACGGCAGTCGACAGCGCGCACACGGCTCGGTCATGGCTTAGGATTGCATGGATCGATGAAGAGTTTTGTTAGGTCGGTGTGAGCGCAAGGAAGCGGGGCTATGAGGCGCGAACCGACCGGGGACGGGT
>Ga0255763_1000505_pt1 | contig 43290 bp, 32 predicted proteins | sample 041ome_2_FD_179963 | JGI IMG/M metagenome (GOLD analysis project Ga0255763, IMG submission 179963) | Coastal salt marsh microbial communities from the Groves Creek Marsh, Skidaway Island, Georgia - 041406US metaG (version 2) | ecosystem: Environmental > Aquatic > Marine > Intertidal zone > Salt...
CAAGACGCTGTGGTATGTACCCATAGGTACACACACGTGGTCGGGGGACCACGCCAGACTAATAAGCCCGCGCGCGCGCGTCGAGGGCGTCCGTCGTCACAACAGAAGCCCGCCATGAAGGGGACGACGACGACGACGACGACGGTGGAGGCGCCGGTCGACGATGGCGATGGGAGTGATGATGATAACGACGAGGTACGTACGACCGTGATGTGATTCGCGTCGCGATGGAGGCGTGGACGTCGGACACCCGACGACGACACCCGACGACGATGCGGGTGCCCGAGGACGACGACGACGACGACGCAATGGCGAGGGCAACGACGACGACGACGACGACGATGCGCAAAAGGCGGGTCGCGCGGGGGGGTCGTCGAGCGCGAAGGCGAAAGAGGGTGATGAGGTTGGTGCGGTGTGCGATCGCACGCGACCGCGAAGCGCGCGAAGGGCGGCGACGCGACGGGAATCGTGCGGGGTGTCACGCGCGACGAGCGCACATTTTGGTGTGGGTGCTTTTTGGGGGTGCTTTTTGGTGAAAATATCCCCCCACAATCGAGCCGAGCGCGCGCGACTGACGAGAGATACGTGTGATGATTATTCGCGCGCGCGTAGGATAAACAATCGAAGAAATCGTGTACGTCGCAGTATCGTGGGGTGAGGCAGCGACCATGGGGGAGGTACGTTGAGAGCGCGCGCGCGCGCGTCTGCGCGCTTTTTTCAGACAAAGCGCGCTTTTTTTCCGAGCGTTTTTTTTTTCGATGATATTGACGTTTTATTTTTCGTGATATAATATGACAGTTGGGCGGCGGAGATTCGAGATCCTAATCGAGGCGCAAGATTATGGCTTGGGACGTTTGATACCGCCGAAGAGGCGGCGAGGGCGTACGACGCCGCGGCGAGACACATTCGCGGGCCAAACGCAAAGACGAATTTTCAACTCGCGCCCGGGGAGGAACCGCCGCCATTCGTGCTTCCTGAGCCGCCGTCTGGACGTGGTGGTGGCGGCGGAGGAGGAGGTGGCCGAGGTGGCCGAGGCGGTGGAGACGCACTACCATCCACGGCGCTCGGTGGCCCTTCGGGATCTCGCGGCCCGCAGACGCCGAAAAAATCTAAACCGAGCGCCGGAGCGGGAGGCTCGCACAAGGAGGGTAGGAACAAGAATGCACCGAGCACGATATACGGTTTTGGGCCGAGCGCGCCATCGGGAACGATGCCGAAACGTGGTGCCATAGGTTTTGGCAGCGGCACCGACCTCTCGGCGCTTGTCAACGCCAATCTCGCCTTGGCGAATCAAAACTTGTCGATGAGCGGCGCCGCGCGCAAGGATTCCGAAAATGGTTTCATCAGGCTCTTCCAAAATGGCGGTCAAGGCGGCGGAGGCACGCCTTCGAGTACTGGTGGATCGCCTCTCATCATGCCCTCATCCGTGGACTTTCAAGAAGGTTTGGCGGGGATGAGTGGGGAAATACCGGTGATTCACGGTAAGCGCGACCGCGGGCCGAGTAGCGCGTTTTTTGGAACCTCCTTCGGCGTCGCCGGATCGTATGGCTCAATGTTTCCTCCGGATATGGGGCTCACATCCACGCCCGATGGTGCAGATTTGAATTCTTTCTATGGTGAGTTTGCCATGTCGCCGAACGAACGCGGCAGGCAGTCCACCGGTTCAGAATTTCCAGTTGGAAGTTTAGGGACAATTGCCGACTTGAATGACGCCCTCCCGGCGGTGGGGTCGCTTGAACTCGGAAGTCCACTAGATCTAGACGCGATGATGAGCTCGTTACCGAAAAGTAATGGTAAAGGCCCATCGCTATCATCCATACTCGGAAAACCGAAGAAACAAGAAGAAGTATCGCCGCTCGGCCGAGCGAGTACGCGACACACGCGCGACACGCGACAGAGCGCCGTTGACGCCATGTCCGCGTTGAAAAAATAAGACTATTGCGTAGTGCGGTACGTCAGACGAGCTCCCTGTCACGGTTTGTTTGTCACGATATGTACGCAGATGTCACCATCGTTATCATATGTACGTCCACATGTGTGATATATTTTGTATGCGGTCCCGAGGCGCCTCTCACCTTTGAGGCTGCTTGGAACCTTTGTTGTTGGAAACATATCAACGCGCGCCGCGCTGCGAAACGAAACCAAACAATTCAGTAGTAACCTGTCCATCACTCCTGTCCATCACTGATTCAGTTGTTGTTCTTTATTATATAAAAACGTAAATGACCTCGTCAAAGCACAAAGCAAATCAAAATGAGCGCGCGGGACGACGAGAATCGCGGTTTTTCATTTTTTGGTTCAACATGATTGAATTGACATGACAAACAACGAAACGATGAGACGCGACGACGAATGCGTGCACACGCTTGCATAATAATAATAATATGCACGCGCACATGTTTCACGCATAACGCCGCGTACATCGTCGCTATTGGGCTACATCGCACGACGACGTCCTATCCGTCGCGCGACTTCTCCGCGGCGCGCAACATTTTCTGTTTAAATCTTAAAAGAACCGCCTTCGGAAATGTTAAGACCACCCTTGGGCTTGTATTGGCCGCTCTTCAAGTCGTCCTCGTACCCAGCACCAATGTCCGCAGAATCGCGCACAGCCTTATCCATGAACCATTCAAAGAACGTCTTCTTTTGACCAGGCTGCGAGAAAGCAAAACAAAAAAAAGCAAGGTCAGTCGGGGGTCATTCCGCCAATCACGACCAGAGACAACACCCCCCTCTGATGAGGAAGTTATCCGATCCCAAGCGCTCGATCGCGCGCTCGATCGCGCGCGTCGTCGACCGCGTCGTCGTCCATCGACATCTCGCGCGCACACACACATCGCCACCGCCATCATCGTCACCCTCGCCCCCCTCAACGCGCACGCGACGCCACCGCGCGCGAGAGCGATCGTCGATATCCAACGCTCGATCGCGCATCGATCGCAACCCTCGTCGCACGGTCACGCCGCATCGTCGTTCGTCATCGTCGCGCCCCGTCCGTCTCTCCTACTCGTCCGCATCGTCATCGTACCTTTTGCGTGTTCTTCTTCATAGGCGTTGTGCGCTTTTGGGTGCCACCAACGGCGGCGACAACCACGCGCGTCGTCGATACGGCAAGCATAGTGGTCCACGAAGCAGAGTCACGGTCTGACGCCAGGCGCGACGGGTCGTCCGCGCGAACACATGGGGTTTTTATGAGGTGCGTGTGTGGCATACTGTACGTACATGCATACCCATGATGCGTGCGTTATTTACGCCGACCAGTGTATGTTTCTGTGTTCGCATAGAGGTCTGTGGGTCGTTATATGTATGCGGGCGACCACATCATCGCGGCGTGGTTCGCCCATCGGCCTCTTTGCCCGACGCACGCTCGCAACCATGGTGCGTGTGCATGACGACGATGCGCGATGACGCGATGCGGGGACGCGTGCGCGTGGTGGTGTTTCGATCGTTGACTGACGCGTCGCGCGTGTGTGTGTGTGTTGTCGTGCGTCACAGGGTCGCGTTCGCACCAAGACCGTGAAGAAGGTGCGTGAAAAACCCTAGAGAGGGATCTCGATGCGATCGTTGCGCGCGTCGTGTCGCGTCTCGCGCGTCGTGTTTCGCGCGCGTGCGCGCGTACTGACGGTTTGTTTTGTGTTTTTTTCATTTCTCACGCAGGCGTCTCGCCAAATCATCGAGAAGTACTACTCTCGCCTCACGCTTGATTTCGCCACGAACAAGCGCATCGCGGATGACATCGCGATCATTCCGTCCAAGCGCTTGCGTAACAAGATTGCGGGTTTCACCACGGTACGTGTTTGAATGTCATGCAACGTTAAATTTACGTCGTTTGCGATCGATGCGCGCGGGCGAGCGCGTCGGGGCGCGTCGGGGCGCACCGGTGGTCATCATCGAGTGCTCGGGCTCGATCGCCAACCCTCTGCGATGTGTGTGACTGACGGTGTGTCTCGCGTTTTTTTGTCTTTGTTTCTCACAGCACTTGATGAAGCGCATCCAACGCGGTCCAGTTCGCGGCATTTCCCTCAAGCTCCAAGAAGAAGAGCGTGAGCGCCGCATGGACTTTGTCCCGGAAAAGTCTGCGCTCGAAGTCGAATCCATCGAAGTCGACAAGGACACGATGGACATGTTGAAGTCGATGAACATGGGCAACTTGCCGGGGGTGTCGGTGTCGAGCCGCGGCGGCTACTCCAAGGGTCCGCGTCGTGAGCCCCGCGCGTAAGTTAGACGGAGAGAGAAAACGTAGCGGCGGTATGAGAGAGAACTTGTGATTCTGAGATTTAGATATCCATTTATTTACCCGCGCTCGCGAGCGTCGTTTTTGAAATTGGTTTTACAACCGTCGCGCGCGACTACACGCTCGCTCGAAGCGCGGAGCGTTCGTTTAATGAATTCCGCGCGCGCATGCCGCGTAAAATATCTACGCTCTGCGCGATCTCTATGGTGCTATGACTAGATGTGTCCATCGCTTTCGTTACGTTTTCCAAAGGCGCAACCTTTTCTGGACTCGCCGCTGGGGTTTCCACCACGACGTCGTCGTCGTCGTCGTCGCCTTTGCGCAAGACGATGTCAAACGACACTGGTGCTATATCAGCGCTTGCAGTTTTCCTACTCTTACGTATCGTGCTATTCGTTGTGCGCCCGATTGAATTCGATCGCCTTCCGAGTGATGGTGGTTTCTCCAATATATCCGCGTCGACGCTGCGCCGGGCGGTGAACGAAGACGATTTGCGCGACAACGCCGCGCGCGCGGCTGGCGCCGGCGCCGGCGACTTGGATGTCGGAGACGTCGCAGCCCGCGCAGCTTGATCTCGGGCAAGTTGAGCGTCTACGAGATGTTGTAACGTACCGATAGCACTCTCAAATGACGGTCGTGCGGCTGGATCTTGCGCCCACGCGTCCCGCATCAAATCTCGATAGCGGCGGGCGTCAGCGAAGACGACGCCATCCGAACGCTCGATACCTGGCCGTTCCTCGTCCGTCGTTACGGCGTGAATAATTTGCCATTGCGAAAATTCTGCAAAAGGCACTTCGAGGGTTTGAATTTCCCACAATATAATTGCGTATGAGTACACGTCGGATGCTTTGCTGTACGAGCTCGATTGGAGCACTTCTGGCGCCATCCAACGAGGGGAGTGAAGGCTTGCCGAGCCGTCGTGACTTCCAGATAACGCAGTGTTCGCCACGTGCACTCGAGATAGATTAAAGTCACCAACTTTCACGCGGAAGTAACGATCAACCATGAGGTTTGCGCTCTTCAAATCGCGATGTAAAATAGGCGGCGAACAGTTGTGCAAGTAACACATGCCGGCGGCGGCGCCGAGCGCGAGTTGCAGACGCACGCGCCATGCGAGCTCGGGCGCGCCAGGTTTCTTGTGTCTCTGCAAGACAGTGTACAGTGATCCTCGAACGCAGTATTCCTCGACAATCGCAGGTGGCGAACGGATCGCCCCAAGTAACAATACAATATTTGGATGTCGAAGCTGCGTCATAATGCCAACTTCTTTTTCGAGTTCGTCGAGCGCTTTGTCGAGGTCGGCTGATGTTTGAGTCATTTCATCCTGCTGGGCACCGATAAATTTCACTGCGACATCGGTGTGGTTCCATACCGCATGAAATACTCGTCCAAATGAACCCTCGCCAACTTTACGCTTCAGCTTGATGTGATTGTATGAAATCGTCGACGTGTTCGCCAAAGCTTGAGCGGCTTCAGTCGCGTCACGCGTCGGAGTAAATTTTTCCTCTCCATTTGTCGACGGCTCAATCGCTCGCCGTGCATTCTTAAGCGCCGGCTGCCTCACCTTGTCGAGAATCGACTCGAGCTGCACGAGTGGCCAAAACATTATCGAACCGAAACGCCCGACGGTGACGACGCCGACGCTTCCGCCTCCATCAATTTTAGTGAGTTGCACTAATCCTGAACCATGCGCGACAAACTTACCCGATCGCAACGCGTTTGTCGTCACGTCGACGGACGATGACGTTGCTATTGATGACCCTTCTTGAATCTCGCGAACGCCTGGGATTGGCCACAGCGTGAGCTCGCCGCTCGCGTGGCCTATGGCAATCAAGCGATCAACGGCGACGGCGCCCACGACGCGTTGACCGAAATACTTGGAGAATGGAGTCATCCATGCGTCGACGGATTTGAAACCTGTGGTAATCGTCATCACTCTTGTCCCCGGATCGACGGCGCACGCGCCACCAGCCCATATTTGAATCGCGCCGGTGACGTGAACGCTGAGAATTAAATCAGTCACTGTCGGATGCTGAACGAGGGAAACGATGGCGCCTAAATCACACGCATCCTCAACCCGCACGCACACGGCGGTTTTCGCATCCCACACTTCAAGCGCGCTGTCTTGTTTGCACGCGACAAACACGATGCCATTTGAAAGCAACATACTCGCCACGCCCATCTTCACGTGCTTGCGAGACGTCCCGTCGGCGAGCGGCGAACGCGCACTCGTCTTTGTGACGGTGAAAATTCGACGCGTCACCTTGAACTCATCACCGTCGATTTCCTCATCAGCTTTACCCCCGCGTTTGTCGCCGTCGTCACCGTCGATGGTTCTGCCGAGCGCGTTGACAGTGTGATGCGCGGCGGTCTCCTGGTCTCGCTTTCGCGACGGCGTGAGCGCTTGCATTTCAACAATCCCACCATCAGCATACGCAATCCACGCACGCGCATCCTCCATCGGAACAATGCATGTCACCGCCACATTCGGCACCACCGTCAACGCATCCGGACATATCAACGACCCTAAATCACAATCCCATATCGTCACCCCTCCATGTTTCGAACCAGCCCACAAAAGCCCGTGCGCGGGCGCGTTTGCCATGGCGACAATGGGCGAAATCGCGGTGACTTTTTGCACACTCGGCACGAAACACACGAATCTACTCACCGGTGTGCGCTTCGGCAAACCCTCAATCTCACGCGCGCCTTGTAGGAACATGTCGTACGCGTCTAAACGCGGAAACGCCCCACCCGTGGACCACCACAACTCTGACCCGTCCGACCCAGCGCTCGCCATCGCGAGCACGCCCGCGCCGAACACAGTGTCCACCGTCCGCGCCACGCCTCCACGAAGTAACCGCCGCCGGCGATCGCCAGCCACCCCACCTTGCGCCATACCCACTCGTCCAGACGCCCCGGCTAAGTTCCACAACTGCGTCTCGAGCAATTCCAAATCCCGCGTCACATCTTCAAATTTTTGATTCGTCTTCCACCCAAGCGCCGCACGCGCCACCTTTTGCGCGGGCGTAAACCTCCCATACACCCCACACACCGCCGCGCCGACGTGTAACCGACTGAGCACGCTCACGCTCAACCGCTTTGCGTGCACCTTAGCCGTGTCATCCAACAACGCGCTCACATTTTGCACCTCCATGAGCGCCAACATCGTCGCTCTCGCTTGACCATACAACGCCCATGACTTCTCTCGATGACTCACCGCCGCGCGCGTGGCGATTTCAACCTCCGCGCACGCCTGCGCGCACGCATTCGTAATCTCACCCTGCGCCCCGCGCGCCCCGCTCGGCGTCGTCACCCCACCACCTCTCGCGTCATCGCCGCCCCATCGCGCGCCGTCGCCGTCGGCACCGCCACCATCCATGCCATCGCCATCGCCATCGCCATCGCCATCGCGCGCGCGCGCGCCTGCGACGCGTGCGACGCGTGCGCGGTCGGCGTCGGCGTCGCGCGGCGCCATGTGCGGGCGAGCGCAACCGGCGCGGGCGACGACCGGGTGTTGAACACCCTGGGATGTTCGGACATTCGAATCCGCCGATCGTGACCAGGCATCGAGTCCCTCTGCGGAAGCGGACGCGTCGGCACAGGATGCGCGCGCGCCAACACCAAACGCCGACGTTCGCGGCGCCGTGCGGTACGGTTCGGTACGGTACGGTACGGTACGGTACGGTACGGTTCGGTTTATTTTCGCGCGATCGCACGCACGCGCGACTCGACGCCTCGATGACGACCACGACGAGGGATGAGCACACGACGCTGTTGGCGGATGCGGAAGCGGGCGGGCGATCGTCCACGACGACCTCTGGGTCCACGGCGCGACGGGCGTGCGCCGTCGTGGCTGGATCCGTGGTCGTCGGTGCGGTGGCGATCGGTGCGGTGGCGGGCTTGTCGCCGCAGAACGTGAAGGCGATGATCGCCGCGCGCGTTGGCGAGTGGGCTGGGGTGAACGGGGTGTTGCTCGCGCCTCCGCCCAAGGCGCGCGCGGGGGCCAAGTCGCCGACGACGTTTAAAGTGTACACGCAGTGCAAGAGTGCGGAAGTGAAGGCTGCGGGTGGTGATTTCTGGTTCAGTCCGCTTGAATCTGCGAGCATCGTGCGACACAATTACGAGAGTAGTGACTTTTTTGGCGAGGAGAAGGGGATTCCCATGGTGCGCGCCGAGCTCGAGGACGGCGTGTACGGATACACCGTTACCACTGACCAAGTCGATTTTGAATGGGGCTTTCAATTGAAGAACAAGAAAGGTGAGTACTGGAAGGAAATTGGTACGACTGATACGGGCTCTCCTTTGGCGGCTGGCATGTGCGTTCAAAAGTATGGGAAATACTTTAACCGCGTCTTGACGCTCGAAGAAAATCCAGCCCTGGTGACATACAGACTCGGTACGTGCGACAAGGAATGTCCGAGTGACTTCTCCGACACGGCGTTTTGCGCTCAACCGTTTACGGCCGCCGTTGGTAACTCGGAGGCTACGGCAGTCGATTTGGGTACCGTCGACGACGCGCGTCTCATCAACTTTGCGTCGGCGCTCATGCACGGCACGACATCTGTTATCGACCCGTCTGGTCGCGCTGAAACCTTCCGCTACAACGAGGGCTCGGCGACGGAACAGTTGTGGATTGTCGCCATCGGTGATTACAGTCGAGAATACGTCAAGATGGTACAAGTCAAGGTGGTCGTCGATCCTGTGACCCACCAAGGCAAGGCTTTCGTCACGGAAAGCCGACGATACACGCACAAGAGTAACGCTGGTTATGCCTATCAACACTGGACGACGCCGTACAGCAACCGAGACGGTTGTAAAATGGGTTACTGTAACGTTGCGCGATACAACATTCCAACATTTTGGGATCAAGGTGTGGCGTTCTCTGGTTTGTCGATTCAGCGTATGGAATTCGTCAAACTGTCTCTCGGCGATTCGCCGCCGACGGCGTACAACGAAGTATACGATGGAAACTTCTTGACGTCAAACCGCCAGATTCTCAAACCCGGAGAATGGGGCGAAGACATGGATGTTCGCCGCGTCATTTTGAAGAATGGAGTACTGTGTGGCGGCGCCATCCACCACAAAAACTGCATGTTTGGCAAGGCGTTCGCCGCCGACTCGAAAACGGTTGCCGGCTACGCAGGTCCAACGAAGACCTCAAAGCAATGGCTCATCATCGTTATCGAGCACAACTATTTCAAAATGGTGCGCATCGAAATTTCCCTCAACGCCAATAAAGGCGTCGACGCGCGCGTCGTCGACGCCGGCTACGTCGGGCACACGCGCACCAGCGACGTCTTGACTTCTGATTCCATGGCTAACGATGGCTCTGCAAAGTGGGCACAAAGAAGCCACATGCCCGTCGCCTCGAGTTTCGACTCGGGCGGTTACGGCGTCGGTGGCATTAAATTCGACTTGGCGGCTGAAATGTCCACCTCTCTGCTCACCATTTCGTGCTAGCGACGTTTTTGTGTATACTTCTGACATCATCATACTCATCACTATAGAAGGCCCATGAAACACACCTCTATGTATACTCTGACGTGCACTAAATACGTATACGCCCCGTATACGCATACACAACCTCCTCCACGTCCCATGTCGTGCGCATCCGTGTCCGTGTCCCCACGCGCCCTCGTCGCCGTCGTCGTCGTGGTGCCCGCACACCTCGCCACACGGGAGATTTGATTTCCCCGGGGTGTTCACCACGACGACGTCGACATCACGCGTGATGCGCGCGCACAAAGGAAGATATGAACGCCGTGCGTTGTTTGCGACGACGGTGACATGCGCCGCGCTCGTGGGCGGCGCGTGCGGTGCGACGACGGTGAGCGATGGCGGTGTAACACCATTAGGGGTGACGCGAGGGAATGATGAAGATTTCACAGTGCACATGCCGCGAGCGTCGCTAGGTTTTGCGTTGGCGGACGTTATGCCAGATGTTTCGGCGGATGCGCTGCCTCATGGCCCGCCGGGATGGCCGTGGCGGTATGGGTCGGTGGAATTCAAGTCGTTCAAGTGCCACTACGACGAGAGCCTTCCGGCGGTGGATCCAAACGATCCAAACAAGCCACCAATTTTGCTTCGTTTTGGCACGTATGGGATCAAGGCGGATACGAAGACTGATCAATACAACGAAGAGTGGTTTAAAGCCCCCGAACACGCTACGGATATTCAATGGACGTACCGCTTGTGCGACGACGACGAGTTTGTGGAGTGCCAAGCGCAGGAGTTCGGTCACGTGGATCCGTTCCCATCCATCGAACACGGGGCGCCGGGCAAACGCTGTCAGTTCCTCGACACGCGAAGTATCAAAGATGAACTGAGAATTAGCGCACAAGTTGGCCCTGAAGGCGATCGCAAGGATGCGGATTCTTTGAATGTCGCGGTTGAAACGTTCCTCAAGAATCAGGATGGCAAAGGAATCGTCGTGCAAGATGTGACCATCATTGCCCCGACGGATGCGATCGCGGCAATCGAGGAGAAATATCCCGATGTGACGCCTCAAAAACTGCGATGGAAGTGGTGTGCGAATGAAGGTGACGGCGACGACAACTGGTGTGCGTGCAATACAATCATGCGGTTCGGTTGGACGGGATCCGCCGCCGAGCCGGCACCCTCTGCTGCAGTTGACCCTGATTTCATCAAATTTGTCTATGCAGACATGCGCGACATGGATAAAATGTTGAAATGCTCCTCGCACAAACTCGGAGAAATTTTGCCGTGGCCCGATCGCGAAGAAAATTCGCGCATATGCCAGTGCTTGGACCCCACCGTAATGGACAAAGTCGATGACGCTTTCGCTGAAAAATTCGGTGGACCAGTGGATTTCCTCGACGCCATTCCATCGAGTAGTACTTCTGTGCCTACTGCACCTACGCCTACTGCGCAGCTCGGTAAGGCGACGACGCCTTCTCGAGGCGCGTCAGCCCACGCCACAACGTATATGGTGACTCTCATGACCATTTCTGCTGCTGCTTTGGCGTTCGTAGTCGTGAGAAGAATTAAATCTCGGCACATGGAAGAGTACGAGCCTCTTCTAGAAACCACCATCTGAAAACGCGCGATCATCTTGATTCATAGTACCAACCAAGATAGCAATGGCGTGCGCGCTGACTGGTTTTAAATGAACACTGTCGCGTGCATCAACGTCCTCGGAAGGTGACGCCATTTTTCATGATGACGGCGAGGTAGGGTGCCGTCGAAAATATCACAAACTTTGTAAATATTGACCGTTCTTAAATAACTTCACATGCCATTCCCACTTTTTACAGTTTCGCGCTCACGTTTTCAACACTCGCACGAGTCGCTCGTGCTTCACAAGCACCCACGCGTAATAGTCGCACGCGCCCAAGATGACAGACGTGGTCAAAAAAGGGATAGATAAGGTTCGCCTCATGTACGTTGCATCCATGCGTGCGCTCGCTCTCGCGCGTTCGACCTCAGCACATCGTCGTCAACAAGTGCTGATGTTTTTTCATAGTGTTGCGCTTTGCCCGATACTGACCGCGTGTGCGCGCGATGACAACGGTCGTGCCAAATGTTCACACAGGGCGGGACTCGAACGAAGTGAGCCCGAAACTCCAGCGGAGCTTCTCGACGAGTACACTAGTTGTGCGTCGCTTACGTATGAACAACGAATGTATGGATTTTTGATTTGCGCCTTGTCTGGCGCGTGTTGCTCGGCGCTGTCGTCGATGTTCTGGGCTCGTCCGACAAAGTTTGCGCTACTTTCTACGGTTGGTGCGATTATGTCGCTCGTGAGTACGGGGTTTTTGACCGGATTTGGCCGACAGCTGAAGAATATGTTTCACGGAACGCGCTTTGTGGCTACGTGCGTGTATTTGGCGTCATTGATTATGACTTTGGTGTGCGCGGTGAAACTTAAGAGTTTCCCACTCACGGTGGTGTTTCTAGGCGTGCAATACTGTGCCTATATTTGGTACTGTATGTCGTACATTCCAGGTGGCCGAGCTATGTTGAAATCGTGCGCGGGTGCGTGCTGCGGTGGCTTGACTTCAAATGAATTCTTCTGAGCGCGCGCGACGCTCTCTCATGACAACTATTCAATGCCTTCCTCCGACGCGCGGTATGTGTGAATCATCGAGTAAAAGCGGCGTGCGAGTGTTGTGCTCACTTATACGCACATGTAATATCATCATCGTAGTGTTCGTTCGTAATATATTTTCACATTCCTTTGCTAAACTATTCGTTGCACGGAGCGCTCAGCCGAGCGACCCGAGAACACCTCCCGGTGCCGGCGCGGTATCGCCCTCACCACCCTCCATACGTGCTTTTGCCTTTGCAAACAATTCTTGCTGCATCGCAATCGCCTCCTCCGCGCTCAATCCGATATTCTTCTTCTTCTTCTTCGTCTCGCGCTTGTGCGTCTCCTCCTCCTTGTGTTCGTCGCGCGCAATCGCACACTCCGCCTCATACGACTCAAACCCAAGCGCACGCAACGCCCGAATCACATACTCCGCCGTTATCGTCGACTTCCCATCCTTCGTGCTCAACTCATTACTCTCCGCGCTCACCGCGTTGATGAATTCCGTGCAGCACTCAATCACCGCATCGCGGCAATCGTTCGCCATGCGCAAGCCACCACCGAGGCCGTCACCACCACCACCGAGCGCTTCGTTGATCATCTTACTGAGCGTCGCCTTGGGCAGGCCCACTTCGTCGTCTAACCCGCCATCCATCGTCGTCCGTCGTCGTCCGTCGTCGCCGTCGTCGTCGTCGTCGTCGTCGGTCCAGTGTAGCGACGGGCGGGCGCGACGCGGGGTCGGGCGCGTGTGCACACGTATGTACCCCCGTTGTGGCTGGGGGTACATACAACCGCCGTCTGTCGGTTCATATCCCCGATGTCGCCGCACGCGAAGAATATTCTCAACGACGACTTCGACGACGACGACGACGACGACGACGACGACGATCGACGACGGGTGCGGACGACGCGCGCGTGGATGCGCGACGACAGTCGACGCGCGCGCGACGCGCGGAAGACGGGCGCGCGGAGGACGGGCGTGATGGGTCCGTCGACGTCGCGACGGCGTGATGGGTCTGGATTCGTCGCGCGCGGGGCGAGAGGCGGGGCCGATGGCGCGGGAGACGCTGGTGCTGTGGGCGAGGACGACGACGACGACAAAGACGACGGGGAGGGGGAGGACGTGCGAGGACGCTGTCGGTGGAGGCATGGACACGACGACAACGATGGTGGGAGTGGTGGTGCGACGACGACGACGACGACAAAGACGCGAAGTCAGTCGTTTGATTTGACGACTGGCCGACGCAAGTCTGGGGATGGCGCGTCGACGCTGTCGCAGTCGTCTCGACCGACGACGCCAGAGCCGTTTGAATTATCGCGACCGATGTCACCGCCGCCGACGGTGCTTTCGAAGTTACAGAAATGGGGGGACTATCAATCGTTAGGGACGGCTGTGCGCGGGTCAAGGCTGGTACCGATGAAGACGCCGCTCGCAGAGAAGTACTTTCAAGCCCAAAAGACGACGTTCGCGTTGACGGTTTCGACGATGCTCGAGGCACAGCGTGCGATAGGCAACCCTATTGGAATGATTGTTGATTTAAGCAATCACGATTGCTTGTACGACGGCGAAGTGCCGGATGATGTCGAACGCGTACACGTGCGCAACGTCGCCAAGTCAGTGCCGTCGGCGCGAGACGTGAAGAAGGCGCTCGACGCCATCACAAGATTTACCGCCACCGACGATCGATATGTCGCCATTCATTGCGCGTACGGATTTAACCGCACCGGTTTCATCGTATGCTGCTATTTAATTGAGGTGTGCGGGCTCACGCCAGAAGAGGCGTTGGGACGCTTCGCGGACGCTCGAGCGCCCGGGTTGAAGCACCAAAATTTCAAAGACGCTCTGTACGCTCGTTACATGGACGCCCCTGACTCGCCCGAGATTACACGCCTCACTGCGCAATTGTTCCGTGTATCGTCGAGTTTACCAGACATGCTCGCGATACGGAACGTGTCGGACGACAATGAAACGCTCGATTTGGAAATCAATAGGAAATTTCACTGGCAATCGCTGGACGAACGCCGCCGTGACGACGAAGACGAAGACGCCAACAGCGGTTTCAGCCCCTCGCCCGCGCGATCTTCGGCGGGAAGGCCACCGAAATCACCGCTATCCGGTCTCTCGCCAAAGTAGTCGATCAGCACGGCGCATATTACCATTCATATTAGTACCATTCTTTACAATTCTACAATTCTTTTAATACGAGGTAGTTTTTAGAGAGCACTGGCTGAGCTACGCCAGCCCATACCCTCATTCGTCAACGCTCAACCCAAAATCTCGCATGGTAGGTGAACCACTTCGGTGCATCGGCGCGTTGCAAAGACGCGTGAGAATGCGCACGACGGTTTGGCGCGTGTGGCGCGTCGAATTCGGCGTTTACGCGCGCGACGAGCGCGACAAGGACACGCAAGTATCCAGGGTCGCGATCGTCCGCATCCGACGCATTCACTCGCACGTGTGCCCGATGGACGACAATGACGACGCGTGCGCCCGGTGACTGACGACATATACGCGATTATCTGCGTGTTTCAACCTCACGCAGCCTGTTGAATCGATTCCTCCGTTTGCAATCATCGTCGGCGCGATTGGCGCGATGGGTGGTTTGCAATACCTCGCGCACGGCGTCGGTAACTCGAAGCCTCGGGCGATCGGGCAAGATGCATTCGATCGATTGGTGCAGGCCCGGGATGAGCGCGTGAAAAAGGGTGCTGGGACGCAGAAATAGCCACGGCGTGATAGTTTCGGCGGCAGAGAGTACTTTTAGAAGGCGCGCTCGTGAGAGAGAGCAAGAAAGCAGGAGGAGACGCGGCGGCGGCGACACGCACGCGCTGTCAACCAATTTGTAATGTAGTTAACATAGAAGAGTATGTAAAGTGTCATCATCGTCTTCACGCGCGGGCGCGAAGCCCGGATTGGTTTGCACCAAGGCGCGCCGCGCGACAGCTCCATTGTTTGAAGCGACTCTATGCGCGCAGTGCACAAGCAATTTACGGCGGCAACGTTTCGCCCCACCGCGAGTGTGGCGCGAATTAGAATATCGCGAGGACGCGCTGTCGTGCACGTGCGCGCGGCGTTGGATGACGAGGCTGCCCAGTTTATGATTGATAATTTGTCTCCTTGGATTAAAGACGTCGAGGGCGCCAACAAGAGCTACGAATACATGCTTCGCGAGCACAAAAGACGGTTCAACTTGAACAAGGCGCGGAAGGTAATCGAGCAGTTGAAAACTGATCACGCAAAGATCCCAGGTAATCTGCCGTTCAAGTTGCCGAAGACGTGGCCAGGGATGCTTTTGGTACTCGAACGCTGTGGTGACTTGGTGGAATGATTGGACCGTTGTCCATGACGATGGATCCACTAAAATGAGTGACTAAAATTGTAACTATGTATTGATTAAAAGCTAAGTTGAATGCGTTTTGCTACGGTGCTACGCGCGCACTACCGCGCAAATTGCTGACGCGTAAATGCCTCCGCCTGGATGTTCAGCGTTGATTTATTTTCTGACTGCTGCAAAGGCAACTGTTGTACTTTGACAATGTCCACATCCGTGCCCATTTGTGTGCTCTGCGTTTGCGCTTTCGCGTAAAGCGCGCGACCTTCAGCGGCGTGTTTCAGTACGATTTTAAACTCATCGTCCGCGCCGTTGTAGTCCAAAATGGACACCATCGAAATAAAGCCCTGGACACCGAGTGCGCTCCCGATGCGCCTCTTCGTCAACGCAAATACAACTGGGATGTTGTTTTCTTTGGCTTCAGTGATAATTTGCGCGATGCGATCATCCAATCCACCCTCGCTTTCGATTTGTTCGATGTTTGGAGCTATGATTATCGCCTTGCTCGACTGCACGTTGACGCTCTTTGCGACTTCACGTAAACCATACAATAATCTTCGACGCATCTTCGCCTTGATCTTATCAGTATGATACAATCGATCTTGAAAGCCTTTAAGCTTTTTCAGCAGCACAGAAATAGATCCATTCAACTCATTGGTGATGACTTGTTTGGCGTATCGAATATCTGCGGCGTCTACCCCAACGAATGTTTTCGCAGTGGATTTGACTTTTGCTGCCATCGCGGGATCATCTCGTATGGCTAGCCTCTTCAAATGTGCCTTGCCTTTAATGTGTGATTCCCACGCAACGCTTCCGTACACGGGAATGTTGCACACATCGCACGTTCGCGCTTGCTCTTTCACCTTTGGTGGCTTGGCCGCCTTCTTCTCGGGAGCGCCTTTCAGGACGTCCAAGAAGTTTCGAACACTCCAAGCTCCGGCGGGTACGTGCGTAGCGAGATTATCGAGCTTTTCTTCAACGAGCAGTGACGTCCCAACGCTAGTTCCTTCAGCCGGAGTGGTAACTTCAGGTTCTTCATGGCTACCATCGTCGTCACTGTCGTCGTCATCATCGTCGTGTTCCATGTACACCAAATTCATGTGTACGCCGGCATCGTCATCATCAAACTTAAGCTGAACATAAATCCATCCTACACGAACTTCCACTTCGACTTCGACCTTAGTTTCCTCAGATATCGGCGCCAACGTACTCTCGTCTTTCACGCGCGTCGCTCGTTCACGAAGAATAATCTTTTTCAACGTAGATGTCTTCTTCTTTTTCCCGCCTTCTCGTTCCTTGCCTCTTTTTAACACCACTCCAGTCGAACTCGCGGTGTTCGTACTCTTCACTAACACACCACCATGCGATATACCATCCTTTTTATCCGTTCTCCTTGCCACCTTTGTTTCAGTTTTGAAGTAAGCTGCGAGCGAGCTCACCATGCTATTTGATGTCCTAGTTTTAGATGAAACCAAATCCCCAAGCTTTAGCGCCACGCGATTCTCTTGTTCCTTCCCTGATGGCAATACCCCCGCTGCTATTTGTGCGGCTTCTAATACCTTAGCGTAAGGATTGTTCAAGCCGTAGTGCGACGCGCCGATGTGTTGCTCGAGCGCATCGTACGCCTTGAATGATTTCCCACACACTTGGCATCGCACCTTACCAAACTTATCCATCACCGAAAGCCGTGACTCTGACCGTAATAATTCAGCAGTGATTATCGGTAACTTTGGCGCCGCAGCCTTATTCACAGCATTGCTTTGACTTGCAGATGTCGAAGGCGAGCGTCTCGACTCAGCCTTCATGATATCTCTCAAACTTATCCCTGATGACGGTGCCGCCAGCGACGAGGACGACGGTGCGTGAGAGACTGGTGCTACGGCTACATCTTGCTCCGCCAATTTCCCCCACGCAGGCTGTGCTGGGGGCGGCGCCGGTTGAAGCACTGTCTTCGGCGTCGGCTTCACTGGCTTCACCGGCTTCACCAGCTTCGCCGGTTTCTTCCTCTCCACAGTCCCCCTACCCCTATAATCGCCCCCATCGCACTCTTCGCTATCGCTATCCAACCTCAAAAACTCCCGCCCGAGCGTCTCCGCGCGCCACGCCCGAACGACGGCGACATCCGCCTCGCTTGCGCCTCTCACAAACTTGGACGCCCGCACCTCACCGTTCGCATCTTTAAACGCGCACGCCACGAACGCCCGCACCACCCCAGGACACGCATCGATGTACGCCTCAATCAACCCAACCGCGACGTCGTCGTACGTCCACGCGCGAGCGCTCTCCGTCCACGTCGCGTGCGGCGTCCCGTGCGCGTTGATGGACACCACGACATCCATCGGCGCCGCTCTCGCGCGCGTCGCGCACACGCCGTCAATCACCGCCATCGCCACCGCGTCATCGTCACCCAGCGCGCACGTCGGCGACTTGGCGCGCACGCGCGCGAGAACGTCGCTCGCGCGCATCGCACAATGACGTCAGTGCGCGCCTCCATCGAATTCATCATCACATTCGCTATGGCGAGCGTCGTCGCGGTCGTCGTCGACGCCGTGGGCGCGGTCGTGGGGTTCACCCCGAACGCGGTGGACGCGCAGGCGAGCGCGACGTGCGCGGCGGTCGCGGCGTGGTGCTTGGTCGGGTCGTGGGTGCGCGGGACGTATTCGTTCGTGGACCAATTGTGGAGCGTGGCGCCCGTGGTGTACGTGGGGACGTATGCGTATTACGCGCGAGGAACGGTGGCGGGAGCGCGATTGGCGGTGATGTTTGCACTGACCGCGCTGTGGGGGACGCGATTGACGTATAACTTTGCGCGAAAGGGTGGGTACGCCGGGGAGGAGGATTACCGCTGGGCGGTGCTTCGTAAACATAAATTTTTACGGAATCGAGTAGCTTGGGAGGTGTTTAACGTGACGTTCATCGCATTCTATCAAAATGTGTTGTTGTTGTTGATTACCTTGCCCGCGGCGGTGGCATATCGATCGACAAAAGGGTTTGATTTGATGGGCGCGGATGGCGCGGCGGTGGCGTGTTGGTTCGTCGCGTTCGTAATCGAAGCCGTCGCAGATGAGCAGCAATGGAAATTCCAACAATCAAAGCGTGATTTAGCACCAAAAGTACCGGCGTGGAGAGAGGATTACTTGCGGGGATTCTTGACGCACGGTTTGTTTGCGTATTCTCGTCATCCGAACTTTTTCGCTGAACAGTCCATTTGGGTGGCGTTTTCCATGTTTGCCGCGGCGAGCGCGCGTCCGGTGAATTACTTCACTCCAGTCATCATTGGACCTGTGCTGTTGATTTTACTCTTCCAAGGCTCGACTGCGTTTACCGAGAGCATCACGGCAAAGAAGTATCCAGAATATAAGAATTACCAAGCGTGTACGAGCGCGTTGGTGTTGATGCCGCGTTTCAAGGCGTTGCCGCCACCGAAACGCGTGCGCACGCCGTCGTCGCGTCGGTCATCTTAGATGAAACGCATGCGCATGAATCGTGCTTGTTTTCTTTACCAATAAAATTACAATTTGTCTGCTAAATTCTATGACTCCTTCTCCACGCGCCGCGACAAACTAAGTAACCTGTTGAGTCTGTGCTCGCGCGACACTTGTTGGGCATTCTTCGTGGCGTGTGCTTCTTTGTAGTGCATACCACCAACGTGCGTTTTACTTCCGGCTTCCATGACGTCGTATTCTTCGTAGTCGGCGTACCCTTTGATTATGTCACTCTCGGGTCGCACGGTGGGCATTGTTTCGCCATCCACACTCTTCTTAGCCAAGTTGTATTGTTTGCCTTGAAACTGCCGACCCTTCGCGTCGAATGCTCGACGTTTCATGAGATTGTCTCTATATTGTGTACCACTACACTTTTGTAGCCAACGGTAACAGCCGAATAGGCACAACAGACCGAGCGAGGTGTACGTGCCGACAAACATTGTCAGCAACGTCCCATGGTCACGCTCGACGCGCTTCGCGGGCGGCGGCGGCGGCGATGGCGGTGGTGGCGGTGGTGCCGGACCAGTGCTAAGCGCACTGGTAGATTTCAACACTACGGGGTAGTAATTATCGTACCGATCAACGACCACGACAAACACGTTGAACTCATATCCATAGCCAATCGAAATAGTCCAAGACACGTCAGTGCCCGCTTGCGTAATATTGATCGAACCACTCTTAAACGGCGATGGAGTTCCGGCCGGAGGGTTCAGAATTTGCGTCGTCGTCCACTGCATTTGCGTGTCAGTGTCCAAGACGTAAAAGGCCTCGCCGATTTCGTTCGAATTGACGATAATTTTCAAACTCGTCCCTTGCAGCACGGCGTCAAACGTCGCCGCGGGCGCAATGTCGTCGATGAGATTAATGTCAATCACCGTTGTGGACGACATCATGTTCTGCAAATCGTCTTCAGCCACGATAAAAATAACAAGCTCCGCGCCTTCGTTAAAGCCCGAAATCGTGCGCGTCGATTTGCTGCCGTTAGCGACGTCCAAGCTCCCAAAGGCGCGCAGAAACGCAACGCTCGGCAACGACGTTTGCGTCTTCAACACCGCTCCGCTCGGCATGGCCACCGCCGCTGCGCGATCGTACACAGCATAATACGCCACGCCGGCTTCTGAAAGCTCTACTTCTAGATCGAATGACGTCTGTTGAACGTTCTTGATCGCTGGTGACCCAACCACGTATCTCGGCGCATCAACCTCTGGCGTCGGCGGTGGCGAAGGCGGCGGAGATGGGGATGGAGGCTGCGCCACAGCTGGCGGTGGCGGCGGCGGAGAAGGGTTCGGCGGGGGCGGGGGAGATGGCGACGACGGTGGACTCGGCGCGGTGTCAACATTAGCGCTCGTCGGTGCCGCGGGCTTGTTCCCATGACGATCCTCGGTGACGTAGTACGCCGTGTACTCGCCGCCGTAATTCAACGCCACCGACCCCGTCGTCACCAACGTCTGTGGTCGACCTTTTGCTAAATACGCCGACCCTTTCGCGAGCGCAGGCGTACCGTCGTTTTGCAATCCATCGACAACTTGCTGTACGGTCGGTGCGGTCGACCCGCGCAATTGCAACACGTAATAAAACGTCCCGTCTTCGTCGCCCAACGCCACCGTCATGGCAATTTCAGTCCCCCTAGCCTCGTGCGTAAACGACGACACCACTGGCGCGGTACCATCCGCAGTCATCACCGATTGTGTCTGCACCGTCGATTGCAACGTCGGCGTGGCGCCAGAACTTTCACTCACGACGCTCAACACGTACGCGCGATTCTCCAACAATCCACGCACCGTCGCGCTCGCCGCCACTCCCGCCAACGTCACACTAAAACTCCCACTCGCCGCCACGGGCGCCCCACTAGGATCCACCCCACCTTTCACATTCGCCGCACTCAACACCGTCGTCGTCGGCGACTGTCGAACGACGTAATACACCGTCCCGGGCGCGTCCAACGCGTGCTCGACGTCAAATCCATCCGTCGTCGCCGCGCGCGCGCGAGGATACCCCGCCACATCATTCGGCACCGCTTGCAACAACCCCCGACCTCGACCGACGCGCTCGCGCTCGCCATCACCAGTCGCGTCGCGCCACCGACGCGTCACCCACGATGCCGATGCCGCGGTCCCAACGACCGCATCGGCATCGCCCAGCGCATCCACGGCGCGCGCCACCGCGGCGACGACGCACACGACCACCGCGATGACGACGTACGCGCGGTGACGACGCGCGTGCGTCATCGTCGTCGTCGTCGTCGCGTCGGCGTCGGCGTCGGCGTCGTCGAGTGCGCGCGAGCGTGCGGTGCGTCAGGCGCGGGCCGCGGGCGTGGCGTCGTGTGACGCCACCAATGTAAATATCCGTGGTGGACATGTGCCACGTGGCGTGTTCTATAGTATGCCACGCCATCGTCTGCGTCCCGCCGCGTCGCGGTCGCGTCACACGCCGCCGCCGCCGCCGCCGTGGCCGAGATGGTCGATCGCGCGCGATGTCGACGATCGCGTCGCTCGCGCGCGTGGTTGGCGGCGTTCGTCGTCGTGGTCGCGTTCGCGTCGGCGTCGCGCGTCGTTCGCGGGGGAGACGACGACGATGACGACGATGGGACGGACTATGCGCGCGCGTTCGCGGGGGCGACGACGATCACGGGTCCGGGCGTGATCAGCGGGGATTTAGGCGTGAGTGAATCGTCGAATGAGATCTGGTACAAGTACGCGATACCGAATGGGACGATGTCGGCGGATGTGGTGATTGAGATTCGACGCTCGAGTGGGATTCCGACGCTGAGCGTGACGACGGAGGCTGAGGTGGCGCGCGTGAGCGGGGGGTATCGAGTGTCTGGGGCGGCCAAGCCCACGTGGGGGGATTTCCCACGCGCGGAGTCGTTGAATAATGGTGAGTACGACGAGCATGGGTATTACGCGGATTATAAGTCGATTAAATTGTCCGGGGCGCGAGGCGGGGAGTACTATTTGAGGGTGCAAAACTTGCACTTGGTGAATATGCTAACGCGAGCGACAGTGTATTCGGCTCGGGGGAGGTATGAATTGTCGGTGCGGTCGACGAGTGATGGCACGACACAGGCACCGTTGTGTGCGTGGGATTGTTCTGGGTATGGGACGTGCGAGATTACCGGTGTGGCGTCTGACAACACGGCTTGTAAGTGCTCGGATGGGACAAACGACGACGGCTTTACGTACATGTGCGGGAGCGCATGTCGAGACACGTGCTTTGAATACAGTCCCGAGGAGGCGGGTAACTTGAGAGATCTTAGGGTGTCGCCGGGAAAGTATATTACGATAAATTACGATGTTTGGAATCGAATTTATGAAGTTAGTAGGCGCGGGATGGACGTACAATTCACGTGGCGATACGGCGGCGATCCCATGGTGTTAATCAAGGCGGGTAAAGCGCCGACGCTTATCGATTATGACTATCGGTACATTGATTTGCAAATAGGGGTGAACATCATTAGCGTCGCATCGCGCGATATGACCCGTGGGCAAGAATATTACATCGCCGTGTACAATCGAAACTTTGGCACGAGCAGCGACTTGTCGTTCAACTTGTTTCTCTCATCGGGTCCACGATGGAAAGACATGAACTCTCCAACCGTCGCATCGTTGGCAGTCATCGCATTTATATCAATGAGCTTCTGTTTGCTTTTGTCGGTGATTAAGCGATACATCCACCGACGCTTTGTTTCCAATTTGCGAGCCCAACGAGTGGCACAGCAGTTGCAAGACGCGCACGGTAATGGTCGACAACAGGGCATGGGTGCGACTCCTGCGGACGTCATATCTTCTATACCGATCGTTGAATTCAAGAATGCCGATCCGGATGGGCTTTTTGCCGAAGGTCAAGACACGTGCTGCACGATTTGTTTAGAAGACTACGCGCACGGAGACCAACTTCGACGATTTCCGGCGTGCAAGCACATGTTCCATCAAGAGTGTGCAGACTTGTGGCTTCAATCAAGTCACACGTGTCCAAACTGTCGCGCATGCGTCGTTTCTGACGACGAACACGGTCAAGCTCCTTCTGTGTCTACCGATAGTGCGCGGCAAAGCGCGGTGGAGCTCACTCACATGGCGCAGTATGGTGGCTCGTTTGCGCAAATGCGACTTCAACAACTCGAATCCGAGCCGAGAGCGAACAATCCATTCGGTATTCCAGCGCGCACACAGCGTAGCGGTGCCGAAGGCGACGTCGGCTTACCTATTATATAAGGTCAGCTGTTCCACTTTTGTTTATTTTACCAAGTTATTAGTATTTAGCGCGTAACCCAGAACGAGAAACGTTTTGGCAACAATTTTGTACAATTAAAAAATTACGAACTGCATATCACATTCCCATTGCTTGACGTCTTCATATATGCGTCTAGGTGCTCGATTCAACATCATCGCGACGTAGTCATGCTCCGAAAAGTTCTTCGTAATCGATCCATGATGATCCACTGAGACGAAACTTTTTTCTTCTTTGCTTTGCTCGTGGTTTCGTCTCCCTCATCTGCGAGCCATGGATGACGCGCGACCTCGCGAAGCGTGAGGCGCTTTCCTGGATCTGGATTGAGCATGCGCAGTATCAAATCTTCTACTTGCGGCGAAACGTTGCACGTAATTGGTGCGATGCGTCCATTCATGATGTTGCGTAACGTCATCTTTACGTTGTTTGGATGCTGAGCATCTTGAAATGGATACTTGCCCGTGAGCATGATGTACAGCATACACGCCGACGACCACACATCGCACGCCTTTGCATCATATTTACTCGTTTTGAGCTCGCCATCTTGACTGATGAGTTCTGGAGACATGTAATCAGGCGTGCCGATCCCCCGAGTTTTTGCCGACTCGAGCGATTTGGCTAAACCAAAGTCAATGAGCTTCAAACGTCCATCAGAGATGATGGCATTTTCAGGCTTGATATCGCGGTGGCAAAAACCTTGTGCATGTATCGTTTGGATCGCATGTACGAGCTGCGAGAATAAATTTCGTGCGAGATTTTCCCGCAAATATCCTCCATTCTCGTTGATGAAATCGAGCACGTCGCTTCCTCGCACAAACTCCCAAACCAAAATCAATAAATCCCCGTGATTCACCACATTCATCAACCGACACAGCGAATTATTCTTTTTATCACTCAACTTTGTCGCGTATTTGATCTCGCGCTTCACCGCGCCCAGAGGCACGCGCACCTTTGCATCCGCGCCCGTATCGATAACCTTCAAAGCGACATCCAAGGACAACGCGCGGTCGACACCTCGATAGACAATCGCCGTGCCCCCGCGATTAATCTCCTCCAAAACTTCATACCGACCGTTGCCAACCACCGTTCCTCGTGCAATCTCGGTACTCATGCGAAACTTTGTTGCGTATTTTAAACGTGTGCGTGCGTCAATGAATGGCGTTCGCGTAGCCGACGCTTCGCGTCTCGATCGTATCGCTCTATGGATGCTTTATTACAACAACGTCGCAACGACGCACGTATCTCTCTAGCAGAGATGCTAACTCTAACTGGTGACTTCAATGACGTCTTCGCCGTAGTCTGACGCTTTCGGACGCGGCAGCGTGAGCGTCTTGGACCAAAATCGCATCAACGCCTCCGCCTCGGGCTGGCTCTTCACCATGGCGTGCTCTTTATCAAATTCGTGCACTTCGGCGCCACATCCGGGATTTCGTCGCACGAGCGCCGCCGCAGTCTCACGCACGCGTTCAGCTGGAACGACTTCATCGCGCGTGCCCGCGATCAATATCACTGGCGTCGGCGCCTCATCGCACTTTTTGTACGACGCCGGCTCGAGCGCCGCCGCCGCGACGACGGCGCACCCGCCCAAACGTTCAGTGCCCGTCATACGCGCCGCCACGTCGAGCGCCACAGTGCCTCCGTCCGAAAATCCAAACAAATGCACGCGGTTGAGATCCCATCCGCGCTCATCACGCAACTTGCGCAGCGCGCGCCGAACCGCCGACGACGCGTGGGCTAATTGCGACGCGCGCGTCGGCGCATCCGCGCCCTCCAATTCCGACACCATCCACCGCCGTTCGTCGAGCTCGTCCGACTTTGGTCGCCCCGGTCGTCCATGCTCGTCGAGTGTGCCCCCTAACGACCACATGCACGTGAGCGGTAGATTCAACATCCTTCCAAACTTGGCAAAGTTGAAGTGCTCGTCGCAATCGCCGTGCAGCATGACGAAGATGTTTTGCACCACCTCACACGGCTCGCCGGGCGTCCACGACGGGAAGCAGAAGAACTTCGCCAACGCCGCGTCGTAATCGCCATCGCACGGCGCGCATCGCACGGCGTTCCCGCGGCTCGCGGCGGCGGTGCCGTTGAGAAATCCGCGACGCATTGTGGCGCGAGTCGGCACTGTGTGACGCGCGCGACGATGTCTTCGTCGACGGGCACACCAGCACGGAACGGCGACGCGCGCGACGACGACGACGCGCGCGACGACGGCGGGCGAGATGCGTCGGCGTCGGCGTCCGCGTACGCGTACGACCGCTCGGCGTATTACCCACCGTCGAGTCGCGAGAGCGATGATGCGTCGTTGAATCCATTCCTATTGCGACCACCGCCGACGAGGACGTCGACGACGACGCGAGGGGAGGATAAAGTGGAGGGCGTGGCGATGGGGACGCCGACCCCGAGTGGGGGGTTCGCGGTGGCCGCGGGTGCGCCGCGGCTGGTGGTGCAGAGCGCGACGATGTACGACTCGCCACCCGCGGCGGGGATTCCAGTGTCGCCGGGACGCGCGGGTGCGGGCGTGGATGGTGGTGGTTTCGGCGCGCGAACGACGATATTTGCCACGCCGCGAGGTTTGTTTGCGTTCGCGGCGCCGAATTTTGATGACCCGGCGTCGCGCGAGGCGATGGAGCACGAATTCGCGCGCGAACTCGGAACGCCAGAGAGCGAGTTACCGGCGGATTTAGAACTCTTCATCATGGCTCGACAATTGAGTAGGATCGTGAGATTGTTTGCATTGATTGATATTGTGATGTGCGTGTTGAATGCGATCTCAGGGAGCTCGTATTTTGCGGCTCTTATACTCGGCCCACTAGGCGGCTTCTCGGGCGCCAAGTTGTACTCCGCGCCCCTCGTCGTGTGGTACTTGGTATTTTGCTTGCTCACTATTGGGTTGAGAATGTGGGATTTCATCGAAACGAGCGATATGACCCTGCGCGTGCTCGCATTCATCATCATCATGCTTGAGCTTTACATTTCTCGCGTGGTGGTGCGATTTTATGCCGTCTTGAAACAGATTCCGGCGGAGGGACTAGTGTTGCTCAGACAGCTTGACCTCGCATCGAGGGTGATGCCGGTGCAACCGGCACACTATTAAATGATGCCAGTACAATAATACAACCGGCAGACTATTAGATTGATTGTAGCGCTTTGTTTGTAGTATGATATTGTACACATGCTATGGATTCTTGTCTATTTAAGGGAAAGGGCGCGTCGACGGCGGCGGCATCAGCTGACGACGATTGATTTTCTGTTGAGCGACTTCCAAAATGCCTTGACTTCACTCTGCGCGTTTGGTCGACCGACGGTACCGCAAAAGTTTTTCTCATCACGCCCGCTCGGCACCGCACACGAGCACGCTTGAATTTTCCGAACACGTCGCAGCACAAACCAACTTCTCGGCGTGGGCGTGTGCGGCACAAAATCGCTCGACGTCGCCGCCGGCGACAAAGTTTCATCTACACTCGCCGTGGCCACTAATTTCATGTACGCGTCGTCATCAGGCGCCCATCCATGCGCACAAAACGTGTCAAGCCACCAACGTCTAGTCTTATACACGGCTCGTTCGTCGCCTGCGATTGACGATGCAACTCTACCATTCAACGTCGCGTGCGCGGCGAAAATCCACGTCGCGCCAATCTTCGCCACACGTGTCGCCTCGTTCACCACTGGATCCACATTTGACGCAGTCTGCGTGACGTGAATCTTACCGAACGGCTCGAACGCAACAAGAAAATCAAAGTGTCCAGTTTTATACGGCAATTTTGTCAGCTCTGCTACGGTTGCCTCGCCGCGCGCCAACAACTCAGCGGCGAAACCTTTCATGCTCCCGAGCCTTGGATCGACACCCACGAGGTTCACCCCCCGCGCGCGCGCGTCGCGCACAAACTGTCCTCCACCACTCGCGAGCTCGAGACCATGCGCATTCGACTTCAACGCTCCGATGCCCTCGACAACGTCTCCAAACGCTCGACAATACTCGCACGCGCGCGCCTCAGCCTCTTCCCTCGACATTCGTCGCACGAACGCCTCATCTTCATCGCCGTACACGTACTTTAACGACTGCACCCAAGCCGATTTAATGTATCCATCGGGCGCGGGCGGTGCGAACCGCCGGATGCCCTCGGCGTCGACAAAGCTCGAACTCGCATGGTTAAAAAGCTTTAAATCTTTACACAAGAACGCGACGACGGCGATGGACGCGACCGCCGCGCGCACCGCGCGACCGACTAGACGACGCGGTGGCGACGCGTTCGCATTGTTTCGCAGCGTCGCCGGCGCCATGCCCTCGGCGCGCGCGACGACGAGTGACGACTGTTGAGTCGCCACTTCACACCTCGAGCATGGCGCCGACGACGCCTCCGCGCCTGGATTTCCGCACCGCGGTATTTACCGCGTGCGCGCTCGCGACGTGCACGTGCGGGTCGTTGGCTGTGTTCGGGGCGCTCATTCCCGGCCGCGCGCGCGAGTACGTCGCGGTGTTAACGTCGGTCGCGTGCTACGCGAGCATGATTGCATTCGCCTACCGCATCGCGTACACGATGAAGACGCGCGCACCGCGCGATGTGGCGACGATGAAGACCATGATGGTTGAAATCACGCAGACGAATGGGTTTCAGATGATTGTGTACTGCGCCATCGGTGTGCTTGGGATGAAACGACGGCGTGGGGCGAACGCTCCAGCGCTCGCGCCGTTGATTCTGTTGAGCTTTTATCAGCTCGCGGCGACGGCGCACAAGTTTTTCGAACGCGACGGTCGAGGGTACTGGTCGAAACTTGGGTTTTCGCGAGCGTTTGCCACGGCTCAGGCGAATATGGAGCTCGCGTTGGCGATGTGTGCGACGATGGAAATCAGTCTGTTGACGCCGATGTTGTTGGACTTTCTGAGCAAGGAGCACCGGTCAGTTTCGCGAGTGTTGGCGTACGTGCAGTTTTTACGCACGCGCTATCACTGCCAGGATAACACGATATATCGAATTAAATTTACCGCGCATAACACGGCGTATTATCATCGCGAAGTATGGTCGACGATGGATGAAAAGCTGTTTCAAAAGCTACCCGCGGCGGCGCGAGGTCGTTTGCAATTCATCGCGACGTGGTTCACTACCCCGAGATGATGAGCTACGGATTTGCGTGCGCACTCGTGTATCTCTATGTTCATATATGTTGATAGCGTTTGTTCTTGTGTTATTTATGTACCAGCTAGTTAATATCGAGGCGGCACGCGGCACGCGCCGATGTGCTCCTTGGCTTGTGCAAACCCAGGGAACATCGGATAATCCACGCTAATACCGTGCTGGTCGATGTCGACCAAGCCTGGCGTAACGTATTTACCAACCGTAAGTACCATACCACTCAAATCACTCAATTCGTACACGCTTTGTATCAAACCTTTACCGTACGTTTGACTTCCAACAACAGTGGCGCGACAGTTATCCTTGAGCGCGCCAGTTAAAATCTCACTCGCTGATGCACTTCGACCGTTGACGAACACCACGAGAGGGACGCTAGCATCAACTACTGGCTCCGCTTTCGATGTTGTGATAGCCTTGAGCTTGGTTGGGAGTTCGGATGAAGAACCGTTGCGTGCCGTTTTCGTCGCCGAAACCTCCGTGTCCCGTTTGACGCCGCCCGCGACAACTCGCCCCTCTGTGTACGCAATCGTGCTCTCGGCGGGTAAGAATAATCTAGCAATCTCCACACCAGCTTGCACTAAGCCCCCTGGGTTGTCTCGCAAATCTAAAATATACGCATCTGCGCCCTGCGCGCGCAGCTCTTGCACCGCCTTGGCGACGTCGCGTTCGGCGAGCGAATTAAACTCTCGCAATCTAATATACCCAACGTGGCCACCTTCTAAACGCATACTCACCGGACTCGAGGGTGGGGCAAACCCATCCGCGCGCTTCAACTTCATCACACGCGGCGCGTCCTCGCCCGCACGCGAAATCGTCAATTCCACGTTTGCGCCCTCCGCCTCTTGAATGAGCGACGACACCGCAAACGCGCTCTTGCCCTTCACGTCTTCCCCATTCACGGCGACAATGGTATCATCCTGCACCACCCCAGCTTTCATCGCACTCGAATCAAGTACTAATCCTAAAACTTTCACGCGATCCGGATTCTCGGCGTCTTCGGATATATTCAACCCGACGCCCGTGATGTCGTACTTCAACATCGACGTAAACCTCTCCGGCTCGATGAAGCGCGTAAATCGATCCCCCAACGTCCCTAACATATCCTTAATCATATCATACGCCTCTTCGCGCGTCTTTGGTGGATTCTCTTCGTGTTCACGTTTGATCGCTTCCCAAGCCGCGCGATCAAACCCATCTAATTCCGACTTGCGCGCCGGAAGAAAGTTGTCAAAGACGAGTCCCCACGCCTCCTCCAGCACCTGCGCGTCCGTCACCACCTCCGTCGATGTCTCGCCGTCGCCCTCGCCCGACCCGCCGCCGTCACCCGACGACGCGTCGGGTGCGTCAGCGACGAACGCCATCGGCATCAACACGCCCGCATCCGTAGCGGCGTCGCGCGCGAGCGCCAACGGCGTCGAGCTCGCGAGCGCGCCGAGCGCGAGCGCGCACGCCAAGCTCGCAGCTTTCGCGCGCGACGTCGCCATCATCGGCGACATACGCGCGAGGAACGACGACGACAACAACAACGGTTTCGACGCCGAGGACGACGACGATGGCTTTGGCGCGCGCTCCGGCGCGTCGCCGCGCGAGGATGTTGATGACGAACGAACGATGACGGTGCGAGACGCTCCACCGCTCAAAGCGCCGCGGCGCGCGGACGCGCACGGCGCGCGCGGACGCGCCACCGACGACGACGACGACGACGACGACATCGCGCGGTACTCCAGCCAGTGTCGCATCGCGCCTCGTGCGCGCGACGACGACGACGGCGGCGGCGGCGGCGATGAATGGCGACTACACTCGGCTGCTGCTGGTCGCCACTGGTCGTCGCACCACTCGTGCGCGCGCCGCGATGATGCCACGCGCGGCGACGTGCGCGAGGATATTCACCGCGCTCGTCCTTCTCGGATGCCCGCTGTGCGTGATTAAGTCGTCGAACAGGGCGTACACCGCGGTCGACGGCGTGGCGGCGTTGACGTTTACGAAGCACTCCAACCCGGCGGAGTGGATGCTGACGACGCTGAACGCGCTGTACTATCCTCACGCTCTCGTGCGCGAGTGCGTGCGATTGGCGCGGTGTGCGGTGTCGCCATCGACGTGCGAGGGAGGGGCGTCGTTCGTGACGCCGGCGTTTGATTACGCTACGGTTGGTGGACAGATTGCCACGACGTCGCGCGAATTGACGAGCGCGTTTGGCGACCAAGCTTTTAAGGAATTTTGCGTCGGATGCGTGTTTGCGTTATTTGGCGCGTTGAAGTTTACACTAAATGGTGACATTGGGGCATTTGGCATGCTCTCGGCGGTGGCGGTGACGTATTCAACGCTTTCGCACGAAGGCGTGGACGCAAACTTGCCTCCGCTGACATGGGTTGCCACCTTCTTCGGTCTGTTTTCGAGCGGAATACTTGGGAACGCTCGATTGAAACAAGATTAAAGAAGCACAATTACACTAGGTGTTGAACGGGTTGCTGCATTGAATGGAGCTGACGCATTGAATACAAAGTATTTTACATTTCATCACAACGAGCCGCGTCGACGCATCTAAATTTTTCTATCGTCTCGCCATTTGAAAAACCCGCAGTCGCACTCACGATTCGTTCGCGGACCAGCTGGCCGGGGGCAGCAGAAGAACACTCTGCCAAAATTCGGGTTGTCTTTTTGCTTCACGGTGCGAATCTTGCATGATTCGTTATGACCTCGACACTTCGGTGGGGCCATTTTGGCAAACGTATTCGACCACGCTGACCGCGCATCTTCAGCGCTCATTGCGTGTTGGTCTGTTGCTTTCTTCGCCGTGCTCGCGGGCGATTGCTTCGTCTCTGACGTCTGTGTCGTTATCGGTGTCGCCTCTACCGGTGGTTTTGGATTTTTGACGGCGAAAAAATCGCGAATGGATTTTTCCAGCGGAGCCTTGCGTTTCGCTGGAGCCTTGACTGACGAAGCCGACGCCTTGGTGCGCAATGGTACGGCTAAATAGTCCGGTTCGCGTCCGTTCCCGCTCGCCAAGCTGAATATTTCGTCTACTTTTGATTGTCTACCAGGATAGAGCATCGAACATGCAAGTGCTGGCGTGGGTTGACTCGCGTTAAACGTCGGCCACGCGTCGCGCGAGAATGAACAAAACACTGGCGCGTGGTCGCTTCCGTGATGTGATTGCGCGACGCCAACCGCTCGCACGTACTTCACAAACGCATCATCCATAAGGAAGTAGTCTATTCTCGACCCGTAATTGTTTAATTGAGCACCACTCGCGACGTTCCAGCACGTAAAGGCATCATTGACGTGTGGATGCGCCGCGCGAAAGACGTCGGTTAAATGACTGTCGAGCTGCTCGTGCAACCATTCGCGGCTCGGATTCACACTAATCGGCACGCTCGAAGGTACGCCCGCGCGATCGCGCTGCGCACATGGCGCAATATTCCAATCTCCACACAAGACCACGTGTCGTCCGCGCTTGATGAGCGCTTGATATCGCGTCGCAAGCGCCGACAAGAAGTCAGCCTTGAAAAGCGCGCGTTCGGCAACCTTTTCGTCCATCGTCGCATCACCGAACACCGCGGGCACATACACCGTGCACAACACGAAAGTTCCAAAATCAATCCAAAGCGCACGTCCTTCGCTATCGAGTTCCTTCTGTCGCGCCACATCGTGCGCAAACGGCGCGTCTTCGCCGACGGCAAAAACCAACCGCGACGCGGTTTTGTTGTCTACGCGCCCGCGACGGCTCCCGCACACTCCTTCTTCGATCGCCACCGGTCGCAGTCGCGACGTGCGCCAATAAATAGCGACCCCAGCGTAACTATCCTTCCCTTTGGCGTCGCACACCGAGTGCGCGCTGTCCCATGCGTCCTCTACGCGCCCGACGCTCGCGACGTCGAGCTTCGTAAGCTTTGTCTCTTGCACGCACACGACGTCGACGTCACCGAGCGCGCGCAAGAACGCATCGAGAGAGCCGTAGCCGAGCGCGCGACGAACACCATGCTGATCGGCGCACGCGCTCGTCGCGTCCGCGCGCCGTTCGCACAGGTTTTTAAGCCCGCGCAAACCAACGTTAAAGGAGCAGAGCGTGGCTCGCGACGACGACGACGTCGTCGATGGGACGTTCTCGTCGCCTTCGGGGCGCGGGAACGCATCGGTAGTGTACGGGTCTACGTCAACGAGGCGGACGTCGCGCAGCATGGCGACGTCCGCTCTCGCGTCGACGACTGAGGCGAGCGAGGCGGTGAGCTGTGGTGCTCAGTTTTGCGCAGCGGTTGTTACAAGACTAGTTTTACCCAAGGCATGTCGCTATTTTCGGCGTTTTCTACCAACGCAAACGTGACATCCGCCGTGGGCACGGAGAGTGACAGCTGCTGTAAGTTGCGCTGGGTACTGGAATCGGATAAGATCAAATGTGTCGAACGTAGACGCGACGCGATGCGCGTGCCGCTCCCGATGGGTGGCTCGGGAACGTTCACCCGAACATCTTTACACATGAGTTTCATGATTTGCATCACCGTGCCCATGTCTACCGTAGTCGTTCCAGCCATTTGAAGTGATTTTACCAATGCCACGAGGAACATGCGCTCATAGAAGCTCGCGGCGTGAATCAATTTCATATGCGGGCCATCAAACATTTCACTCTGCGCCTGTCGCACGTCCTCCATGGTGACCTTTTCCGTACGAGCCTTGGCGCGCGCAGCAGCACCTTCGGCGCTCGTATCTCCTGGCGTCGCCGAAGTGATCTTCTCAACGTTAATTCTTGCCTCGGCGACTTCCGCAGCTCGACGCGCGAGCTCGAGAGCGCGACGGGCGTCGCCATTAACCGAAGCCACCTTTCTGCAAATCAAATCCAACGTTGATGGCGCGTACGCATCGCTACATCCTTCCAAGCTCTCCAAACGAGACGTCACAATCTTCTTCAGTTGCTCCCATGAATAGGGCGCGAATGCCACGCGGTTACTTCCTAAACGAGACGCAATTCTCGGTAACAAACGCTCGGGAACATCGAGTGTATTTGCGATGCCGATGACGACGAGTCGACTCTTCTTGTGCGTCGGCCACTCAAAGATATTGTACAAAACTTCTTGCTTACGCGTCACCAATAAATCCAATTCATCGAGAATCAATACCGTCACTCGGCCATCGCTGCCTTTGCCTTCTTTAAATCGCTTATCTAACACGATGTTGCCCTTCTCCGGGCTAAACTTTTGCCCCATCAACTCTTCGGCAATTGTGCTGTACGCGTGCTTGGGCGTTTGCAAACGCAACGCGTTCAATTCTACGTGATTAAACTTTGGAATCAAACCATTACGTGCCTGTGAGCGCAGTACGCGAATGATTTCCCGCACCGTCGCAGTTTTACCCGTACCCGGAACGCCAGAAATGTACAAGCACTTCCCCATGCTGTTTGGACGTATGATGGACTCGTGCACAAAGTCATAAATTTGCTTGCGCTCGACTTCACGACAAGGAAGCGATGCTGGAGTTGATGCGAGCGAAAGTACAGCGCGAACACCACCGAGTACTGTGGATGGATGACGCCGCGCGCGACCTAAGGCGCTACTACCCATGCCGGCAATTTCTAACTGGGCCGCCGCGTCTTCGGCGCGTCGGCGCGCGGTGAGCGCCGCGAGTCTACCCTTTATCGCCTTTTTGTTGCTTGACGACTTCTTGCTATCATTCCATTCATGACCGTCGTCCTTGTCGTTTTTCCAATCAATTTCTTGGTCGAATCGTTCGTCATCGCTAAATTCTTCATCATCATCCCATTCGCCGCGACGTTTGAAGCGCTGAAACGCCGCGTCATACGTGTACTCGCAAACGTATGCATCTGGGCCTTCTTCGTCGCGAAACTCTTGCGGCGTACACACTCGTGCCACGCGAAACAGACAGTCTACTGGATTAATGTCAACAGTGTGCGTCAAGAATACTTCTCGTCTGTGCTGAATTGGTTGACGTCCCATGTGCGTCTCCTCTGGCAAGGCGTACCAACGACCCGCAAATTGATACTCTCCATTTTCTTCCCAGATGTGTTCGATGCGCGCCAAATGAAGGCGCCCAGCCATGAATTCCGTACACGCCGTGCGCGCCGTGCTCGCTGCAGATGGCACGGCCATCGACGCGTCGCCCCCGCGCGTACATAGTGGACAGTTCCAATCGCTTTCTGGCACCTCTGTCAATGGCGGTTTTAAGCACGACATATGCCAACCACGCAAGCACGTATCGCATTCAAGCATGATACGATCGGGCTCGGGCGCTTCGCCACACTTCGTGCAAGGCACATCCTCGTCCTCGTCGAAATCTTCCGTGTTATCGCTCACCACATACACCGAGTCGCCGACGGAGAAAATCACGCCTTCCAAATTTACCATTTTCCAATACTTGCGCTTCGGCACAGCCGCAGCTGCAGCCGCAGCCGTAGCCTTCTTACCTTTGGTCGGTTTTGCATTCTCGGGGGCGACGATAAGCGCCGTCGTGGACGTCGTCGTCGTCGATTTCGCCTGTGCCTTGGCCGCCTTGGCCGCCCTCGCCGCCGCGAGAGCCGCCGACGCGCCAGACGCTTTCCCAGCCTTACCCTTTTTTTCATTCGCCTTTGCTGATGCCGCCTCCGTGGCAGCCACGTGTGCGGCTTTACTTTTTTCCCGTGCCGCCAATACCGCCGCGAACGCCTTGCCCAGAATCTTTGGTTTCTTCTTCTTCTTTGCCTCTATCGTCGTCGTCGCAGCAGCATCCCCTCGCGTGCGCTTCACCGGTCGTTCCCCATCCTCCGTCGCATACGTACGCAATTTTGGCTTCGTCACGCCTCCGTCACCGCGCCCGTTCGCGCCATTCGTCGCATTCGTGCGCGTCGACGCTCGCGTTCGTCGTCCACTCATCGTGATTTCTTTCGAACCAATCACCTTCGACTCTTCGCGCGTCTACGCGCCGCGTCTACGCCCGCGCGCGCGCCTCTCGCACTCCCCACGCACCTCGCGCGTCCTCGCGCGTCTCTCCCGACGTCCCGCGCGCGTCAATGACCGCGACCGCGTCGCACACTGCGGACAACTTTTTAAAAGTTTAAACGACAGACGACGACGCGATGACGACGACGTTGGCGTCGCGCGCGGCGGTGTCGATCTCGCACGCGCGTAGCGACGGGTGGTGGTGTCGTCGGCGATATCGCGCTTCTGGCGCGCGCGCGGGCGCGCGTTCGACGACGACGACGAGGGCGGCGACGTTTGGTTCGCGGACAGAAGATGACCAGCGCCATGGTGTTGTCGACGACGACGACGACGACGACGACGGTGATGATGCGTTACTAGGGGTAATAACGAACGCGTGTGCTCGCGTCGGACGCACGCGTGAAGACGCATACGTCGTGCTCGAGGCGTTGCGTGCGCAGTGGTACGACGACGTGGACGCGGTGCGCGCGTTGACGAGCGACGAGGCGCGCGCGTGCGGCGTTCCTGCGCGGTTATGGACCGCGATGCGCGCGGTGATGGATGAGGATGTTATGGATTCTACTGATTTTCGTGGTGCGGATGGATCGATGTCGACGTCGACATCGATGTCACACGCGGAGGACGGTTGGATTGGCGGCGAGTTGCCGAGCGGAGACGCGCGGGTGCCTGTATTGCTGAAACCAGTCACCGCAATGGCGTTGGCGGATGTGCGCGTGACGACACGGAAGCGACTCAAACCATATGGGTTGCGTGGGGACGAAGTGACGAAGGAATTAGAACAGGATATTGATCGAATGGTGCGAGATTTGACGCAACGACGCGTCGGCGGCGGACGAGCGCCAGTTCGACCGCGAACAGCAATGAATCACGCCGCGGTGGCATACCAGTTTCTCGGGTGGCTCTGTCGTGAATCGCAACATCGTTCACAATTTGCCACTGTCACGGACGAGGGCAAGGTGTTGTTGAAGCCTGGGGTGTCTATTAAAGACGCGTTTCCGAGCGCGGATTCGCAAGGCGCCAAGTACGCGATTGCATACGTTCAATGGCTCGCCGACGAACGCAAAATCAAATCCACCACGGAAGATTTTCAACTCCGCTCATTGGTTGCGTTGGCAAAATGGGTCACCGGTCACGTCGAAGACGAACTCGCGCCCGCAGTTGTGCAAGAGCTCATACGCGTGCAGCGAAGCGCGAGAGAGCGCGCCAAAAATGCGCCGCACGCGGCGGACGATAAGCGCAAATGGCTCGAGTGGGATGACTATTTAACGCTCGTTGAGACGTTAAAGCTCGAGTGCGCACCGAATGATTGCGATGGTAAACCTCGAAGCGAGCGCGATGTCGCCATGAGCGTACAGAGATATTTATTATTTGCCATTTTGGCGTGCATTCCAGACAGACAGCGGACGCTGCGCGAACTTCAATTAGACAAGACGCTCATCAAGAACGCGCAAACTGGAGAGTGGATAGTGCGTCACGGCCCAGATGACTACAAAACTGGCTCGGCGTACGGCCAACGCCCGGCATTAGTCATCGACCAGCGCGTTTACCCCGCGCTCGAAGCGTGGCTTTCGACGCATCGCGCTCGGCTCGCTCCAGCGCACGATTTCTGCTTCACTCGCCCCAACGGCTCGCCCTGGACCGTGAGCGAACTCAGTCGAACATTTTCTCGCACCGCATTACGCATCACGGGTCAAAAGACCAACCCTCACTTGATCCGGGACATGATTGTCACCCACGTGCGCGCCCAAGGCGTGGCGAGCGACGCCGAGCTCGAAGCGCTCGCCGCCCTCATGGGTCACTCCCCAGCCATGCAAAAGAGTACGTACGACCGACGCACGGCGCAGGACAAGATCAACCCCGCGGTTGGTCTCATGTCCACCATCAACCGTGCGAAAACACCCAAGCAGTAACCGCCGCTCTCCTTACACAGCTCCTAGACGCTTGCCTTGTACATACAGTACACGCCTCGTACACACGCACCACATGCTCGCATCGCGCGCTCCGGCGTGACGTTCTTTGTCTGTGTCTGTGCACCACTCGCCGACGCGACGAGTGCGGGTCGCGTGCGCGCGCGTGTTGCGAACACACCGCGTCGTCGAACACCGTCCCACGCATCCGTCCGTCGTCGCGCGTCGTCGTCGTCGTCGTCGTCGTCGTCGTCGTCGTCGTCGTCGTCGCGTGTCGTGTCCCACGCCGTCGTCGGTCGATCGCATTGGCATTCGCATTCGCGTCGCCAACCCGCGGTGCGAGGCGTCACGCGACGGTGCGTCGGAGCGACGACGAGGATAACCATGGTTGGCACGATGACGGACGCCGGCGTGCGATTCGCGGCGACGGTGCTCAAGGGATACGTCGTTGAGGTGACGATGAAGTCTGGGGCGGTGTACGAGGGCGTGTTCGGGTCGTGCTCTGGCGCGAATGGTGATGGTGCGTCGGCGACCATACACGCGGCGTGGCCGAAAAGATATGCGCGAGGGGATACTTCTGCCGAGGCCAAGGCGGCGGCGGCGAGCGCGGAGACGAGTGCGAATGGGTGGGCCAAGCGGACGAAGCCCGTGGATGAGATGGTTGTGGATTTCGCCGACGTCGAAAGCATTACGGCGAGAGATGTCGGTATGAGCGATCTCGCGGTCGGACCGAGTCGAATGAATGATGATTTTACTGATGGAGGTATTTCTCGAGGTGCGACTGGGGCAAATCGTGAACTCGTGGCGTGGCAACCTGAAGAGGGCGACGCACCCGGGTTGACGCTCGAAGAAGAAGCTGGCTTGGGCGGCAAACGTGGCGGCGGTGGCGGCGCTTGGGGTAAGAAACCTGGCGGTTCTAACGCACAATGGGATCAATTTTCAGCAAACAAGAAGTTGTTTGGCGTGGACACCAAGTTTGACGAATCTATGTACACCACAACGATTGACAAAACCAAGGGTGGAATTTCCGAAGCCGAAGCGGCGCGCATCGCGTACGAGATCCAAAACCAAATCAGCGACAATCCACACATGGCGGAAGAGCGTGGGCAGAAAGATCTCGCCGACTATGATGAGGAAGAGCGTTATTCTTCGGTACTGCCGAGCGCGGGGGTAGCGCCAACACCGAAGAATGCACCGCCGCCAAAGCCCGCTTGGGGTTCGGGCAAGGTGCCGAGCACCGTGGCGCAGCACGCCGATCAAAAGGCTGCTGCTGCTGCCGCGGCAACGTCCGCCCCAGCGCCCGAAGCAAAGGTGGATGTGAAGAAGTCAACGCTCAACCCGAACGCCAAGGCATTTTCCCTCAACGCCAAGGCTACGGAATTCGTGCCATCCTTCAAAAAGCCGGCGGCGCCCGTGGCGCCGCAGCAAGCCATGCCGCAAATGGTCATGTACCCTGGATACCCGCAAATGGGCGGTGCCATGATGTATATGCCACAAATGGGTATGGGCATGCCGCCGCAAATGCGTGGAATGATGCCGCAAATGCCTTACATGCCACAAGGTGCCGCGTACGTGCCTCAACAACAGCGTCCGCCAGCTCCTGGCGCTCAACCCGAAGGCGGCAAGTGATTCGCTCGCGCGCCCCATCACTGCACTCGGTGATGAGCACACAAAACGTTCGCGATAACAATAAAAACAATATCATCACCTTTTACGTAGTGCATTGTTGTTATACCACTCAAACCGACAAAAATCAAACCAATCAGCGCTTCCAACCAAAGTCAAATACCAACGCGTCACTCGTCGACGCGTGCGTGACGGATGATGTGTACCTCGTCTCTGCTCGCCGCGCGCGTGTCCGCACGTCTCGTGCGCGCATGTGCGCCCATCGCGCGCGGGCCATCACGCGCGTCAACGCATCGTCACGGCTACCGCGTGCGCTCCACCGATGCCGGCGTGCACGACTTGTCCTGCGCAGAGGACGACGGTGATGCGCCGTACGTCATCATGCGCCGCGTGCGCAACGCCGACGTCGGGTCGTTGAGCGACGTGTTGCTGTCCCTGGGCGCATCAAGCGTGAGCACGATCGATGCCGACCGAGGGAGCGATGAGGAGGAGGAAATCTTCTCTGCGAATACTTTTGAGGAGGAGTCGCGAGCCGAGGAAAAGACGCGCGTGTGGAAATCGTGTAATTTAGCGGCGTATTTCGATTCTCATGACGTCGCGCGCGATGTGATTGCGTCTGCGGAAGATATTTTAGGTTTGAAGCTTGATGTGGAGTACGCCACGGCCAAAGCGAATGATTGGGTTGAGGTCGTGAAGGATTCGTTTACGCCGACTAAGATTAGTGAAGGTTTGTTCATCGTTCCTTCGTGGTGTGAAGACGTAGATACGAGCGCGGTGAATATCGCGTTGGAGCCTGGTATAGCGTTCGGAACTGGTGAACATCCTACCACGAGACTTTGCCTGCGATGGTTGCAAGAGGTACTGAGAAAAGAGCCCGTAGACGTCGTCGTCGATTTCGGCTGCGGCTCTGGCGTTTTAGCGATTGGAGCTCTGCTTCTCGGTGCCAAGAATGCGGTTGGCGTCGATCTCGCCAAGCAAGCTGTGGTGAGTTCGATGGATAATGCCAAGTTGAACGGCGTCGAAGCCCGTCTAACGGTGTTTTGTGGAGATGGTACGGATGTAAACACTCCCGGGGCGAATGGTCAGGCTGACATTGTCGTGGCAAACATATTAATCGAACCCGTGTTGGGATTAGAAGAGCTCTTCGCCGGATACGTCAAGCCCGGTGGGCGTATTGCGTTGAGCGGTATATTATATGGCGAACAAAGCGAAAAAGTCGTGGCGCTTTACTCTAAGCACTTTGACGATATCGTTGTTGACCACGAAGGTGGGTGGGCGTGTATTTCTGGCACTCGAAACGCCGTCGATGTTGTACTCTAATTCTTCCATTGAACAAAAATGTGCATATTAATAAAACAAGCATATCTACAAAACTTTTCTCTAGTCAGAGAGCGCGCGCGCGCATGCGTTATTAAGATCCAGGCGTTTTCGCTCGGCCGCACACCTCTTCTCCGTCTTCTTCGCTTTCGTCGCCGAGTTGCAGCGCGTCAGACTGTGCGGCACCTTTTTGAATCGAAAGCGTCATTCCATGACTCACGCTAGGGGTTCCACCCATTCTATTAAACGTTCCAGGTTGATCCAGGTGAGATTCAATCGCAGTAGCGTGCGAAGGACTATCGTCGCGGCGAATGTGTGTACTGTCGAGCATGGCTAACGCGTCCATCGCGCCGCTGTCGCCGACAGCAGCGTAGGATGCGTACGCTCCCGCACCGCCAAATGCGCTCGACGTACCCGCACCAATCGCGCCGTCTGTTTCACCGAGTACTTCATCGGTGAGTCCTAAACCACCCGAAGCAACATAACCAGCATTCGGGTACGAAAATAATTGTCCGCCTTTCGCGCTAGAAGTCGTACCGCCCATCGCCATGGGCATTGTGCCCCAAGACACCCCTCCCGGAGCACCCATGAACGATGACGTGATACCGCTACGTCGCGGCATGCGAGAAGCGAGATCACGACGTTGTTTTACGTCACGAAGCTCGGCTGATAGGGTTGTATCTCCCGGGTTGGACTCCAGCGCCTTTTCCAAATCGCGAACCGCGGCGCCGAAGTCGCCCTCGGCGGCGGCGGCCAGAGCGCGCGCTTTCAAGGCTTGTGCAGCCGTGGGATCGCGCGCGAGTGCGCGTGATGCAAGTTCGCCTGCACGTACAGGGTCCGCGCGACGGAGTGCGCACGCGCTCGCTTCGAGTAAACAATCATTCTTGAGCGTAGACATGCGTTCAGGAAATCCATCTTCGGCGCTCCCAAACATTTCAATCTGATCAATGAATCTCAACGCGTGCCCGTACGCGCGCTCGGCAATCTCATATCTCTCTAATTGTTTGAGTGCGTCTGCACGCGCCTTGAGCGCGAGCGAAGCATCTGGGAGTTCCTCTCGAGGAACATCCCACGGTTCTTGCGCGTCCCAAACTGTCGATTTCGGCACGACGACCTCGCGCGACTCCACCTCTGTTCCACCACCTCCGCCCATCCCCACGCCTTCAACAGCCAGTAAGCTTCCTGCGGGTCTAACGTTCCCTCCTTCGACTTCTTCGCTGTTCCCAGGGCCATTATCGTCGCCATCGGTCATTCCAACTTCACCTTCCCCAAGCGATGTCGTCGTCAATCGTTGCGCCTCGGTGGAATCTTCCGGCTCTCCAGGCCGTCCGCTCGACACCCCTGCGGTGTTTGAATCGCCCGCACTGTCTGCCGGACGCGATCCATGCACAGCTGAGGATGAATACGCGCGTGCATCACCACCCGCCGTGCCTTCCGCGTGCGAGTTTTCCAACGAATGCGTCGGCGCCGGCGCCGCGCGATCAACCCCGCTCGTCACCGCCATGTTCGCTCCACCGTCATCCGTCGTCCTCGCCGCGGTAATTAACGATTCCGTTCGTGTTGGTCCGCCGTCGTGTGCCACCGCACGTTGCGGTGCGTCGTTACCGTCGCCGAAATCATCCTCCAACGTCGCCACTTCGAGCGCGGCGCCTCCGTCGTTCGCCATCGCTTCGTCCCCGTCGTCATCATTCACCGCCCACACGTGCCCACCCGCGCTAGATCTCGACCGCCCATCGACGTCTTCGTCATCATCCCCCACGCCCGACGTCGTCGCGCGTGCGACGCTCCGAGCGTGTCCGCCAACGTTGGCGCTGTCGATGTGCGTGTCATCGTCGTCGCTCGCCCCGTTCGTGCGCGCGTCCGCGGATTGCGACGCGACGAATGAATGTGGAGACATCACACACACGCGTGGTTAATCTTACGCGACGACGTGCGCGACGACGCACGCGCGCGTCGCGGTATGGCGCGCGTACTGGCGCGCGCGCATACACGAGTCAAAAGTTGACGGGCGCGTTTTACACGTTTTACACCGAGTCGTCGTTCTATTTTCATTTACACACATACATAGATATACATCACCACCGTCGTCGTCATCACCACCTGCCGTGGTCGTCGCTAGTATCACTCGCGGGCCGCGCGCCGCGGTTCGCGCTCAACGCGCGAGAACACCGCTCAACGCGCCGCCGAAGGGTCCGCGGGAAACCCCCCGCCCCAAGGCAACTTCGCCCGCAGCGGACTCATAGCCATATCAACATCCCCCGACGACATCGTCATCGACGACGCACTCGACCCATCCGTCATCGTCGTCATCGTCATCTTCGCCGTCGTCTCCGCCGTCGGGTTCGCCCGTTTCCCCGCGTCCTCGCCGCGCGCGTCCTCCCGCGCGCGCTTCACCCCAATCGCATCACCCGCACGACGCGCGTCGTGCGTCATGCGCGCATCACCACCACCACCACCACCACCACCACCGTCGTCGTCATCTCCCGCGCATGATTCGTACTCGCGCATCAACCGCGCGAGGTAGGCGTCGCCATCCTCCTCCATCATCGTCGCCACACCTCTACCTCTATGTCTCTATGTCCCTCTCTAGATAGATATAGATAGATATACAGTATGTGGTTATCTACACACACTCTGTCGTCGTCGTCGTCGTCGTCGTCGTCGTCGTCGCGGTGTCGTCGTCGCGCCCGTCCGCCGCGGTGTGCGTCGCGCGCGCGCACTGCGGCTGGACCGGCGACAACCTCGGACATTCGGCGTGCCTGCACCACAATATAGTGTGGTGCGGGGCCCACACCTCTATGGCTCCATATAGGCCACACACCGAACCAAGGTCTCCTACTATCCATATATATATGTGTGTGTATGTATATAGGACTTCTCCCCTTACACTATATGCGACGACCTCCTCGCCCCCCATGGGCTTCGCTCGACGCCCTCCGCGCGCGACTTCGACGTCACACGACGACGACTTGGACGTCGACTTCGACTTCGACGACTTCGACGACGATGAGCACGTGGGCGGACGACGACGATGGGTTACCTCCGCTGAAAGACGTG